>VTLG01010924.1_pt1 | contig 76731 bp, 96 predicted proteins | sample 4694571 | NCBI WGS metagenome assembly VTLG01 (sample SAMN12604809, study PRJNA352737) | marine metagenome | biome: ENVO:00000447; feature: ENVO:00000209|ENVO:00000569|ENVO:01000036; material: ENVO:00002151; isolation source: viral sequences binned using virsorter ...
ATTGATGTTAGACCAAAGACAGCTCAGTTACCATTTAGTGCAACTGAGGTTATGGAATGGTTAGCAACACACTCTAAAGACGACATTTGGGGAGGACTTGGTTCACTCCGTTTGTATATGGCAGTTCAGCACAAAGAGTTCTTAAATAGACAACTACTCGCAGATGTTGAAGGAACAATTAGTGGTTCAGGCACATGGGCAGGTACAACTGACTTTGAGTCACTAGATAGAATCATTTCATCCAACGCAGAAGAAACTGCATTAGGTGGAAGCACAACAGGTTCTTATGATCCTTGGGCAGCAAACGCAACTATCGACAGAGATAGTTCAAGCGACTTTGATAGTACAGTAGAATCTGCTTCTGGAACAATCGGTACAAATGGTGTACTAACTGACGACACTCTAAGAACTTTCTTACGAAAGATTAGAATCGCAGCTGGTAAAGATCCAAACGTATTCCTAGGTTCTCACGAAGTTTATTCCGAAATTCAAGGCTTGTATATGCCTTCTGTCCGTATTCCAAATCCATACGGCGAAGCATTAGTTCAAGTTGATGTAAACGGAATTCAAACATTTAAAGGTACAGGTGTTGGAATCCACGTAGATTCAATCTATGGAATCCCATTCATCCCATCAAAGGATGCACCAAGCGACTCTGGAGATTCAGCAGAGATCGGTAGATTATTCGCATTAGATACTTCTGATGCAGAAGGCTACGGATATCCAAGAATCGGAATCCAAATCGCAATACCAACTGAGTACTACGAAGCAACCAGAAGATCAGCAGGTTACCCATTCATCAACAATGCATTTGTTGAGAAAGGTGTTTTCAGAACTATGGGCGAAACAGTTTGTCGTCACTTCAAGTCTCAAGGTAAAATCAGAGATATCAAACTTTAGACAACTAAAGTTTATATTAATAACTTACCAACTTCCTTTTTTTTTATTTTAATACTTATATTTAGGCTCAGCCTTAAACAATTAGTGAGAGTCAGAGTCTTACACATTCTTGGGCGTTGGAGAATTAAACAACGTTAACAACTTTACACCCTCTAGCGAAAGCTAGGGGGTATCTTTATATAATAGAGTTATTCATTATTTATATGGCATTAACAATCACAACATCCGATTGGACAAACGCTAACGTGAGAAAAACACTCTCATGGCAAGCAGCTTTAACTTCAAAGTTGCGAGTATATGCTATCAAAGTTACCTTCGGTAGTGGCGATAACTATGCGACAGGGGGAGTGGCAGCTGACCTCAAAGAGGGAAGAATCTCTACACTCGTTGCTGTAATACCAACGTATTCAAACTGTTTACAAGAAGTTAGATATGACAAAGCAAACGAGAAAATCCAACTATATAATGTAGGTGGAGGAGCAGAATCCAAATTTGTAGAGGTTACAAACACAAGCTCAACGTGTAACTCTAAAGTATTTGAGTTTCTAGTCATAGGCTACTAGAGTCCAAAAACAGCCGTTTTTTTTTCTAAAAAACTTTATATATTCGTGAATGTGATATAAGTCATGGTAGAATATAACCACAATGTAGTGTCTTTTAATTCTGATACTCAAATTAAGGGAGCTCATGGAGTTGTTGTAGCTGTATTCTGTACCAAAAAAGGTTCTAGTGGAGCTAAATGCATCCTCAAAAACGGAGATTCAAGTGGAGCAGCTGAATTCACAATATTCGGAGAATTAGAGGGTAATTATCAAGAAATTAACAGAAGATTCGAAGATGGCATATACGCAGATATCACAGGTTCAGCCGAATGGACTGTTGTTTTTAAGTAAATTTAAATACATACTAAGTTTATATATTACATGGTTACAACTTACTGTTCAGTCGAAGATGTATCTGATTTTCTCAGAGTCCCCATTACTGCTACTACTACTCCTAATAAAACACAAGTTGAGAAATTAATCAATAGGAAAGAATCAGAATTTGAACGTAGAACAGGTCATGCTTGGAGAAAAAGGACAGTAACAAGAGAAATTCACAGTTTACCATTATTATACACATTTGGTTGGGGTACACCTATATTTCTAAGACATAGAAGAATTTATGAACTTGATGCAAGTCAAGGAGATAAAGTTGAAATTTGGCAAGGAGCTAGTGCAACTTGGGAAAACATTGTAACTAATGGTCAATGGTATGATGCTGAATATGAAAGAGGTTCAATTCATTTAAGAGGTTTCTTATTTTCAATTTTACGTAAAAACAGAGTTAGAGTAACTTACAGATATGGTGGAGAAGAGTTTGCTGGTGACACAACAGTTCCTTTAGATATTTCTGATGCAGTTATTAAAATGACAGCCATAGAAATATTAAACTCTAGTTTCCGTATGGATGAATTGCCAACAGGTGGAATAAACTCACCAAGTGAATCAAAAAGAATTTGGCAAGATGATATAGAAAACTGTATCAGAAATAGACGAGAAGTTTATGTGATATCACCATAATGCCGATTGTTGATTTTCTTGCAAAGGGTAAACAGATACTGCTAAAGTTAAAACTTTTAAAAACTTTCAAATCAAATAAGAGAGTTAGAGACTTAAATGGAACACAAGATACACAGTTCAAGGGAAAGAATGTTGAAGAAAATGAAGAAAATGTTAAAGAAATAATTGAGAATAGGGATGCAAAGCCAAGCGACATAACAAAAAAAGCACCATTACCAAAAGGTGTAGATAATTTCAAATTAGCAGAATCAAACACTGACGAAGAAAATGATATTGCAGTAGCATTGGTACAACAGCAAGGTAGAATGTTAGAACCAGATGATCAATGGATGGCTTTTTTTAAAGGAGAGAGAAGATTACCTCCACCAAAAACTGATCCAAGATTATTAGCTTTAAGAGATGATTCAAGTGTCCTTGCTTTACCAGAAACAATGAGTGATAGAATTTATCCAAATAGAGTAAAAACAAACATATCATTTATGAAAACTTGGGTTAATGATAAAATTGTCAGTGAAATGAGTGATGATGAAGTCATGGAAAAATATTATGAAAGAAGAGAAACATTGGGTTTTTCACAAATGATGAGTGTTGATAAAAATTTTGCAGATATGGTGTCTTTAATGAGAAACAGAAGAAGAAATCCTCAAACTACCAGAAGGCTTTTGGTTGATTCTTTGGCATACATGATTAGTAGAAAAATATGGTATGTTGGAAGAAAACCAGCCGATATGAATGACCATCAATGGAATGAGCATACCAAGTATTCTAGACCATCAGAAGGCTCATATGGAGGAGGGGATAAGTGGACAGATTTCAAATATGACGTTAATTATAAATACCAATCAGGTGTTTACTAAGTATGGCAACTTTAACATATGATGCAGTAGATATCATAAAAGACCTAATTAAAACGAAATGGTCGTCTATAAGACCCCCAACAGTTAGTGCTATTTGGGAAAAAAGAAGTGTTGGATTTGTAGATGATAGAAAAGACCAATTAATAATATACCCAAAAAATGAAGTAATAAATTACTTTGGAATTGGTGGTCAGGCATTTTGGCATGAACAGATTATGGAATTAGAGATTAGAACTTATAGGGATATTAAAAGACATAATGAAGTAGTTAAGAAAGTAACTCAAATTATTAAGGATAATTTAACAGGCACAAACTATGCTGATTTGAGAGTTATATCCTCATACAGTAAAAACTACCTATATAGGAATATGTACAGTTATGTACTCACTTTATCACTCAGAAAGGCTGACCCCTAATAATATTTAAATAGTAAGGTTAACCTTTTATATTATGGCAGAAGTTTATACATCTGGTGGAGCATCGGTTCACTATGGCTTAGAAGCAGCAAATGCTTATGGAACAGCCGTTACAGCCAATAAGACATTTGGTCTAAATACAAGAGTAACTTCATTATCTCTAACCACCAATAGAATAGACTTTAACAAACTAGGTCAAAGAGAACCAACAGCATACGCCTACGGACAACAGGTAGGAAGACTAGGTATTGGATTTGTTATGGACACTAGAACAAGCCATGAAGTTTTTGCAACAATTTATGGTGAAGATGCAAACGGAAGTACACCTTTTGAATATCCAGCATTATTAAAAGAAGGACAAGCACCAGTAGTAGGAAGATCATTAACAACTCAAGTTCAATTACAAACACCTCAAAACACAGCAAGTACAGCAAAAGTTCTAGTTACACGAAAATTAATTGGTGGTGTAGTTAACACATTAGGAATATCAACATCAATAGGAGAACCTCTAAATGCATCATTAGATATCACATTTGGAAAAGAAGATAATAATACAACCCACGCAACAAGTGGAACAGCCACACAAACAGGCATAAATGCATCTGGAAAACCATTTACATTTGCTCATGGTGAATTAAGTGTGTGGAATGGTTCAGCATTACAACCTATTGCAGAAGTTCAAAGTGTGGATATAAACTTTAACCAAAATGCAGAATTGTTATACAAATTAGGTTCACACTATGCAACACAATCTTTCAGAAGAGTTTTGGATATTACAGGTAGATTCCAAACAACATTCAAAGACATTACATTATTACAACACCTATTAGACCAAGCATCAGATTCAACTAATCTAACAGCAAAAGGTGGTATTGCAGAAGCAAATGCTTCTGGTTCAAACTCACCAGTAGCAGCAAAACTAGTATTCACAAACCCACAAGATAGTTCTAAAACACTAACAATAGAATTAAATGGATTATCATTTGATGAACACAGTGTATCTGGTTTAGAACCAGTTGAAGTAGTTTATCAAGAATTACCATTCAAAGCACTTACAGCAAAGATAACACAAGTATAAACCCTTATTAAATACTACATACAAAATCTTGTATGGCAATAAAACAGGTTAAAATTAAGTATAATAACCAAGATGCTATTGTAGAATTTGAAGATTCTCTTACATTTGGTGATATGGAAGACTTGGTAGGTCAGAGTGTTGATTTAACAGATGTTACAAAACCAAGCATTAATTTACAATTATATCGCATGAACTTATTAGTAAAAGTGATAAAGAAAGCTCCCTTTAAGATAGGGGACGAAACAACATTAAAGTTGTTGGACGCTAAAGTCGTCAAAACTATACTCGGAGAGGTGCTGAGATACCACCCTTTAGCAGAGTATATCGAGGACTGGATGCACACATTCCAGAGTTTCGAGGAATAGAGGAAGCACAATATTTAGTCTATTATTTCTGTGCTAAGGAATTCACATGGGATAAAGAGACAGTTGATAAGCAACCATTAGAATATCTTCAAAAGTTGTTCCATATACACAAGCGTACATTAGAGGATAGTAAGTCGGCTTCTTGGATGAACTCACGAAATGTTAGGAAAAACTTTTAATACTTACTAACTAATATATAAATCATGGGTAATATCGAAGATGAGATGAGTAAGAAAATCTTACAGGTTCTTAACAAGTTAATAAAAATGACAGAGACTCTGACAGATGCTAAAGCTAAAGAATTTAGAAAAATAACAGAAATAGCATCAAAATATCATGAATATGAGAAAATATTAGAGTATCAAACAAAGTATGGTAAAGAAAGAGCAAGACATGATGAAGTCATGGTTACTAAGCAAAGAGAGTTCATTAAACATCAAGACCAATTAAAACGATTCCAATTAGAAGAAAAAGCAAGAATACAGAAAGAACACGACATGGCTGTGGAAAGACACATTAGATTAAGACACTCTTTAGACCAAATGAATCAATCTGTTGGTATGTTTAAAAGTTTATTGACAGGTATGAGTCCAATGCAAGCTGTTGGTGGAGGATTTAGTCATGCAGTAAATCTTATACAAACACAAAGAGGATTGACTGATTTGAAAAGTAGAAGAGAAAACGTGCTTTCAGAAATTGCAAAAGCAGAAGAAGATAAACAAGGTATGTTTGGAGATGATAAGAAAAAACAAGCAAGATTTATTAATGATTTACAACAAGATTTATCAGGTATTAGAAAATTAATCAAACAAGAGGAAGAATCAGGTTATGGTAAAGAATTAGCAAAAGGTGGGGCTGCTAGTAAATTTGCAAAAACTTTCGAAGGCTTAGGTGATTTCGTTGCAAAACATAAAACTGGAATTTTAATCAGTACAGCAAGTATGGGTATATTTATCGGTATGTTGAAAACATTATTATCAGTTTCACCAATGATGCAAAAGATGTTAGAGGTTATGAACTTAGCATTTACTTTGGTATTAAGACCATTTGGTGACTTTATTGGTTTCTTCTTAAGACCAATAGCAATGATGATGTTAGCAACTGTAATGCCATTCTTTAAAGAAGCATATCCAATGTTAGCACAGTTGGGAACAATGCTTGGAGAAGGATTTGCAGAATTTATGAAAACAGGTGACCTTAGTGAATTATTCGCAGCCTTAGGATTTACATTTGAAAAGATAACCCCTGAAAAAGTATTAGGTTTCATATTCGGATGGGACAGAGATGGTAATACAGAAGGAGCAGTAGGAGCTGGTGCATTAGGAATAGGAGCTGGTGCTATTGGTGGAACTGTTGGAGCAGCATGGTTAGGAGGTAAAGCTCTTGGTGGAATCAAAGGAATGTTAGGTGGTGGTGCACCAAGCACAGAAACAAATGCCTTGGAAGATACAGAAGATAAAGACAAGAGTAAAAATAAGAAAAAAATGAAAGCTAATTGGAAGAATATAAAAGGAAAGATACCAGCAGCTAAATTGGCACAGGCTGGAAAATGGGCAGCAAGATTTGGTACTAAAGCAATACCAATAGCTGGTTGGGCTATGTTAGCAGCTGAATTAGGATTAACAGCTGTAAAAGCATTAAACCCAGATGCTTACGCAGCCCTGAGAGAAGGTTCAATGGCAACATTTGGAGATGATGTTGGTGGTTTCTTAGTTCCAGAAAAAACACTTGGTGAAGAAATTTGGGATGCTGGTTCAGCAATTACAGGTCAAGGTACAACAACAGAAACAACTGCTGGTGGAGATACAATTATAGTTACAACAAATATTGGTGAAGTACACAGTGATGTAGATGTTAATGAAGTAACCAATGGAGTCGCAGAAGGTATGCAAAAATCTGGAAAGTCGAGGTATAGATAATGGTAACTCCTTTCACATTAGCTTATACGAATGATGCAACTGGTTCAACTGTTACATACACATCAGATAATATTACAAACATAAATGTTGACTTTAACACACCAATAGCACCAATGCCTTTACCACAGATGGAAGATAAGGAAAATATACTTATCAAAGTAGAAGGTAACACAACAACTGCAAACATAAGCTGGAAAATAAGAGACAGAGATGCAACACCATTTAGTGGTGGAGCTCCATATAATGCTGCTGACACAGCAATGGAACAGATTTTGATTTTCAAAGATCATTTTGTACCTGTTGATGTTAGTGATAGTTATGTCTTAACAATAGGAGATACAATAGTCTTAAAAGGAACTTTAATGAAAATGTCATTTGCTATTAGTGGAACATCACCTGTTGTTTGGGATGGTTCATTTCAATTTGTACATGGTAATGTTGCTTCATCACAAGATGCATTATTAGCTGACGCTCCTATCAAAACTAATAACTCTGCCATATTGACAGCTAATGATAACACAAGTAGTGGTCATAAAGCAGATATACCTCAAATAAAGACAACATATTTTGGTGTTGATGAGGGAATAACAGGTTACACTGTGAAATATAAGTTATCTAGTGCAGATTCTTGGACTCTTGCAACTACTAGTAATATTGCATACTCACAATCACAAACAGATGCAACCAACCAAACATTAACAGTAGATGTTGGTTCGGCTGGAACTTATGATTTTAGAGTAGCTGCTACATCAACAACCAATCCAAATGGAAATAAATGGTCAAACGTAATTGAGAATGTAGTGGTGGCTTAATTGAAATACAAGTTAATCCATGAGAAAAGAACCGTTGGTACGTCAAATACTTACAAAGTGGCACGAAGTGAACTTCGTTTAAAATACGGTGAAGTGAATATAGAGGGAAGTAGAGCAGTTGATAATGGAAAATTTGTAGTTGATGGTGGTCATACAATGACAACTGATGATAATATAGCATTTATCTCTGATGATGTTAATATAGATAGATTAGCATTTGCAATGAATTTTTACTATAATATCAGAGATGAAAGTGGGTACAACATTGACGGTCATAGAATAGATTCAAGTAGTGATCCAAATTATGGTTTGGAAACAGGTAATAATAGATATCAAGGACATAAATATCTTGATTGTACAGGTTCTACACAAGTCATACGTTGTAAACAAAGTGAATATGAGAATAATAAAAATGCAATTGATTTTGAAGATGGTAGAGAAATTCAACTTCATATTAAAACACCACAGGGTAGTGATTGGTCAGGCGACAAAATGATAATATTTAGTAGAATTGATTCTCATGCTGGAATAGAAATAGGATTGAAAAGAGTAAGTGGTCAAACATATGCTTATATTTATCAACGTGCTTGGAATGGAAGTTCTGCTGATAATCAAGAAACAAGTGACGATTCTGATCTTGCTGTTCCAGATAATGCAGTTGTATATCTTAGAGCTTACAAAGTTGATGATAACTCACATCAGAGTAAATACAAAAGAACTTATCTTTCAGTAGATAACAGTGGTAGTGTAGGCATAGTACAACATAACTCTTCGAGTTATAAATTGGAAGAAAGTAATGTTACAAAGGATATTTATCTATGTTCTGATAGTTCTTCTGGAAATAAGTTTAAGGGTAAACTATATTCTGTAAGATGTTTTAATGAGGAATTAAACAGTAATGATGCCAGTGTTACTTGGACAAGAATGTTGCCACAACATACAATGAAATTTGCTGGTAAAATATCAGATATTACTCATAGAAAAGGCACTCTAGTTCTTCAAGCTGTAGGTTGGAGTTCAATATTATTATCGACTGAATTGGATAGAAGTTTTTTCACTACTGGTAATTCTGAACAATCAGGTGAAAGTGGAGTGTACAGATTTGCATCAAACACAAACACGTTATTGGAAAATATAGTTGCAGATATAATTCTGAATTATAATACAAATAAAATTGATAGTACAGGGGAAAGCCTTTCAAATGGTCATTTAGGTAAAGATATAAAATTTCTATTCTCATATAATAATCCAAATGATGAAGATGATGGTTCTCTAGATAGTGATACTGGACTTGGAAGACCAACAAACCAAATAGTTCATGTAAGAAATATGGCTAGATATAATGCTGGTGGTAGGTTTGTTGACACTATAAGAATCTTGGCTGCGTTGGGTGGTAAACAATACAACCATACAGAAGATGCACATATAAGCACATCTGATAGTGATGAACTTATTCATAATAATGGTGCTGATCAATTTTTTATGTTACCAAGAAAAGTGTTGATTTTCGAATCCAGTAATATTGAAAACAATTCATATTTCTCTGTCGATCATGGATATAGGATAGAAGACGATGGATATGATGATTCTAACATATATAATCATATAACTGTTTACTTTAGAAATTTTGTGACAGAGGATGTGTTAGAAATGCCAGCAAATGCAAAAGGCAATGTTGGTTCAAAATGGGATTTAAAAAAATATTATGATGAATCTAATCAAGCATCAGATAAAAAGTTTCTTTATCTACAAAAAATAACACAACAAATAGGAAGTGGTGATCAAGTAGCATTAAATGAAACAAGGGCAACAGATAGTGCTGGGGCTGCTGATGGTTATAGTGTAAGTTCAGATAGTGAAATTAGTTGGGGTAGTAATATTTCTTCATCTGCAAGTGATACAATAAGAATACATACAAAAATATTGGATTTTTCAAAATCAGGTATAAAATATTCAGATAGACATGATATATCAATAGCAAATCATGGTTTAAGAGCTAGAAAATTCTTTGTTCCTCAAATAGATGATACAAGTGTCATGGTTTATTTTGTACAAAGATTACTTGGTGCAAAGGCTAAATCCGAAAAAAATGTTACGCTTATAGTTCCTAGATTGATGAATAGTTTAGGTATAGGCATGAGAACCACAATAGATCACATGGGAAAACATTTATACAATGAGAGTCATGTTGTTAAGAAAATAGTCTATAAGTTTCCAAGGTCTCAAACAGTCGTATATTTGGGCGATTTTGCCTATGATGTCATGGATGATTTCAAGGCTATCACTCAAGATATAGCTGGTATTCATAATCAGAATACTGACACGAACTAGGTTAAAAATCTTTAAATACTACAATTGTGAAGGAATATCAGTATGATTAGTCTAAGACAAGGAAAAGGAAACCCACCAAAGAATCCAAATCCAGAACACAATATCTGTTTAGTGGCTGAACACGCAGATGGAACTAAAGACTGGTGGTACGGTGGAAATTTAGTCACCGATGATGGTGATATTTATTATGCTCAACAATCAGCATATGTAGGTTCAGGTTCAGCACCAAGCCCAAACTTTTATGTTTGTTCTTGTGTCTTACAAAACCCTTCAAGTGCAGATTCTGATGGTTCAAACGCATTTAAGAATGATACTTTTGCTCAAGTTAGTAACCCAATTTTAACTGGAACAGCAACTTCTTCTTGGTCAGTCCAAGCAGTTGAATCTGGTTATCCAAAGGCTAACGATAGTGAATCTGACAACACAGGTAAAGGTGCAAATGTTGTAACTTACAAATTTACTTGGACAACAGGTCAAATCAATACAGGCTCTGGTAATGCAATTACTGGTGGAGCTATTGTTGCAACAGGTGATGTAACTTCATCAAGTGGAAACGCACAAACAATACCAAGTGGAACTAAACTATTAACAAGATGGAACTTTGCAAATCCAGCAAGCTTCCACAAAACTAGTACAGATACACTAACATTATACGTAAACCATACAATGTCAGGTACGTAGTCAAAATGACTATGACCATGAAAGGGGTCTTTAATCTCTTAGAAAGAATAAACCTTAGAAATACTGGTAGATCAGGTCTTAATGATAAAATCAAATTCCCTGAACAAGTTAATTTTAAACTAACCTCTGTTAAAGAAGAGGAGGATAGTGAATAATGGCACGTAATGGTTATGGTAAACACGCAACACAGGTAAACACTTCGTCATACCCTGATGATGGAACAAGCCCCGTTGGTTCAAATGAATGGAATGAAGCTCCATCTCAAGCAGGTCTTTTGGGATTTTCTCCAACAAATGCCACACTTACTATATCTAGTGGTGTTATAACACCAACTGACTCAGTTCATATAGTTGCAGCAGAATCAGGTACATCAGATGTTTTAGATAAATTAGCTTTAACAAACACAAATCAATATGATTTGATATATCTATTTGCAGATACAGGTGATACAATCACTTTAACACATACTGGAAGTCCTAGTGCAGATGGACAAATTCAAACAGTAGGTGGTGCTAATGAAACATTATCAACAACAAAACCAACAATCCTCATAAGAAAAGGCAATTATTGGTACGGATATGGTGGTGGTTCTGCAAGTAATCTTACAACTTCTAGTTTGGCAGCAGCAACTTTAGTAACTGAATCAGAAGGAATAGGTTCAAATGATAATGATACAACTTTACCAACATCAGCAGCCGTAAAGGATTATGTAGATACTCAAGTAGCAACAGAAGACACTATTGTAGAATTAAACGATACTACTATCACAGGCACACCAGCAGATAATGAAATATTAGCATATGACAGTTCAAGTAGTAAATGGATAAATCAAACAGCAACCGAAGCAGGTTTTTCAGCAAGTGCAACAACAGATACAACTAACGCAGATAATATAAGTAGTGGAACTTTGGCAGCAGCAAGAGTAGCCACATTAAACCAAAATACAACAGGTAATGCAGCCACAGTAACTACAAACGCAAACTTAACAGGCGAAGTAACTTCCTCAGGTAATGCAACAACAATAGCAGATAATATGGTTGATGAAGCAAATCTTAAGGTAAGTAACTCACCAACAAACGGATTATTCCTACAAGCACAATCAGGTAATACTGGTGGTCTTACATGGGCAAGTGCTGGTGGTGGTTCATCATTATTCTCAGTATTTTCAAACTCAACTACTACATCTTATGCTGGTCAATCAGGTGAATCACAAACTATTGGTACAGCAGTTGGATCATTGGCAAGTGGTTCAGGTGACAGAGATGTTTATATCAGAAAAATAGATACAAACAATGAAGGTGTATTTACTGTTATACACAAAAATGGCGCACTCGTAGAAGTACAGATTGCGTGATTTAAGTGGTCGAATATCTAAGTGGTAATAGAATACAAGGAAGTTCTACACTTACATCATCACCTCCACAAACAAGTTGGAAAGAAATTGGAAGAGCAACGGCAGGTTCAGGTGGTTCAAGTTCATTAACAACATCTGCATTTACAGCTAAAGATAATATTATGATACTTTACAATAGTTTTGGATCAGATCCATATATGAGAGTTGGCACAGGTGGTACTATCGATACAAGTCAAAAATACACTCAAAGATATTCAGAGAATGGTGGTAGTGACGGAACAAATCTTCAAGGTTCAACTCATGGATTATTATGGTATGTAAATGGTGGAGCTGGTGCAACTGGTTCAGAAGGTGTTTTTGGAGTTGCAGAAGGTATTAATCATGCAAGTCATAAAAAACTATTTACACTTCGTTCAGTAGATAATGCTTCAGGAACAGGAGCTGGAACAGCAACAGGTAGATATGAAAGAGAAATGAGATATAATGTTAATGCTCAAATAAATATTGCAAGACTATATCATTCATCAGGCACTTTAGATGAAGGTTCGGAAATTGTAGTTCTAGGATGTGATAACGATGAAGCTGATTCAGGTTCAAATTATTGGCAAGAACTTGCAAGTACAACACTAACATCTACTGCTAATGAAATTGATTCAGGTACATTTACTGCTAAAAAATATCTATGGGTTGAACTCAATGTTATAGGTGATAGTTCAATTTCTGGTTCTGATTTACAATTCAATGGAGATACAGGTTCTAACTATTCAAGAAGGTATAGTAATGATGGAGCTTCTGACGATACAGGTACATCAGAAGCAACATTAGGTGGTGGTACTGGTGGAAATTTTGGTCGTAATCATTGGTTTATTGTTAATAGAGCAAATAGAGAAAAATTAGCAGTTGGACAAGCTATGTGGGGTACAACAGGTGCTAGTAATAATCCAAGTGCTAGAGAACTTAGTGGAAAGTGGGCAAATTCATCAGATCAAATAACTTCAATTAAGATAAAAGAAAATGCTTCAGGTGGTTGGGCAAGTGGTAGCATCTTAAAGGTGTGGGGTGCTGACTAATGACTTGGAAAAGATTAGCTCACCAATCAATATCAAGTACAGGGGATAATTTTAGTAATTTTACATTCGATGAAGCAGATATTTTGAAAGTAGTAATATTTATCGTAAAAGAAGGAACAGGTGACTTTACATTATTTCCAAATAATGTCACATCTGGTAGTAATTTTTCTGCTAACTATACAAAGAATGGTGGTAGTTATAGTGGAAACAATAATCATTGTGGTATTCATGGTAATTATGGTCAACTAGCTGGAAACACTTTAGCAACATATCACATAACAAATCTCACCAGTAGTGAAAAATTAGTTCAATGGAATTATTGTATAGATAGTGGTACAGGTATTAATGATATACCTGATAGATTTGAAGCAGTTGGAAAATATACAGATACATCAAATAAAATAACCTCATTTAGTGCAACTTGTGGTGGTGGTGGATTTGGAGCTGGTTCGTATATTACAGTATGGGGTGATGCAAGTGATGTAACAACAGATGAAAAAACTACATTATCAGATATACCAGCAAACACACGTTATGAAGAAACAGATACTCGTAAGATATATAGATGGAAACAAGCACCATTAGAACCAGTATTTCATTATAAGTTTAGTGAATCATCAGGCGATGTAATTAATCATGGTAGTATTGCAAATGCTGACTTAACAGTTGGAAGTTTAACAAGAGATCAATCAACTCCAAGTGGAATAGGTAATGGTATGAAAACACCAAATGAAGATTCAGGGTATGCAGAAAACACATCAAGAGTAAATGATTATAAATTCATGCACGATGGAACAGCAAAATGGTCAATAACATTTTGGTTAAAATGTTATGGTGTACCTGATACAAGTACGACAGAACATATGCTCTTTGGTAATGTTTGGACAGATGATGCAGGTATTGGTTTTGGTATTAGACTGGCAAAAAATTCTGATAACAGCTCGTCAAAAGCTAGAATACAAACAATGGTAGCAAGAAATGCTGGTGGTATGCCTGTAAATGACCAAACAGCAGATGATATGATGCCTGATACATCAAATTGGCATTTCTATTGTATAACTTATGATCCAACATTAAGTAGTAATAATCTAACAATATCAAGAGATGCAGAAACATCAGGTACAGGTTTCAGTCAAGACGATACAACTAATGAGAATTGGTCAACTGCAAATCCTACAAGAAAAACTACATATATGGCAAGACCAACCGAAGGTAGCAACGCATACGATAATGGTGTTGAAGGAACTATGGCACAAATTATGATTTTTAAAGATGTAATATTATCACAAGCAAATAAAGAATCACTATATGCTAGTGGAAATGGAACAACGACAATACCTGATTCTAAAGAATGGGTAGAGAGAGGTACTGCATAATGGCTATCGTACATTTAGGAGCAAAAAGATTACAGGGAACAAAACTTGATAGAAAGGTTGATTCATTAGGTTCAAGTGCTGATGGAACAAATAGTGGAATTAAAAATCCTAACTATTCTAGTAATGGTTTAGAATTTACAGGTGGTGATTATGTTGAGGTAAATGGATTAAGATCAACAATAAGTGGTGCAACATCAATAAGTATGGCTTGTTGGATAAACCCTAGTGATATAGCAGATGCAACAATACTTGGTTTTTGGAATAGTGGTTATGAGGTAATAATTTTTTCAATTAATGGTAGCAATAAATTACAACTTGTGACAAAAGGTGCAAATGGAAGTAATCTATACATGGCTTCATCAGCTTCAATATCAGCAGATACTTTAACTCATGTGGCTTTTACTTATGATACATCAGGAACTGATACTGTAAAATTATACATTAATGGTGCATTAGATTCTACACATACATCAAACGTGCCAACATCATTTCCATCTTCAAGTACAGGAAATGTTTACATCGGATCTCATTCAGCGGGAACTAATTATTTTGACGGAACTATAAAACAGTATTTAGTATATAGTGATGTCCTAACACTTACAGAAATACAAACCCTATACAATTCAGGAACGCCTGTCACAAGTCCATCAACATCAGGTTTAGTTTCAAGATATGACTTTACAGCAAACGCAAACGATTCACAAGGTTCTAACAACGGAACATCAAGTGCAATTAAACTTGGCACAGGTGCTTATTCTTTTGGTGGTGGTTCTGATGTAGTTATTTTACCATATCAAGTATTACCTACAAGTGGTGATTACACAATAGCAGGGTGGGCTAGAATGACTTCGGCTTCTGCTAGTAATGAGATTATAAGATCAAGTGATTCAAGTCAGTTTGAACTTTGGTATTCTAATAATAATGGTATATACATATCAGGTGCTAGTGGTTCTGTTCAATTAATATCTGATTCTGATGTTGAATTAAACAAATGGTATCATTTTGCTTTTACACATGATTCATCAGGTGATGTTTCGTATGTAGATGGTGTTTCAACATCAACTGCAACATTGAAAACTCCACCATCAGCAACAAGTTGGCGTTTAGGAAATAGATCAGATGAATCAGATCCACTCTATGGTCAATTAGATGATTGGGGTGTTTGGCATAGAGCTTTAACTGCAACAGAAATTGGAAAGTTAGCGAATAATAACTTACCAGCTTGGGGTGCTTCAGAAGGTCAATCAGCAGTTAGTGGAAATACAGGTAGTGGTTCAATTACATTCGCAGATAATAAATGTAGAATACAAAGTGCAACATATACAGATGTTTATGCTTACGGTCTTGATATGGGTGTAGATATTACAGGTGATTACTGTTTAGACTTTGAATTTGTTATGAACTCAAATACTTATGTTAGTACTGGTCAAGCTTGTGGTTGGATATTAGGATTAAGTGTAGCAAATTCAGCACCATCAGGTGAGAACCCTTCTCATGCTAATTACGAACAAATAAAATTTAATTCATACACAAGTGGTAATCCATACGTTTATGTAAGATCAAAAAATGCAAGTGGAACAAATGACGTTTATTCACAAGAACCTGCATTTACATTGAATAGTTCAACTGCTGAAACAAGATATGGAAGAATTGTAAGAGATGGAACTACTTACAAACTTAGTGTTTATGATAATTCAGGTAGAACTTCACAAGTTGGTTCAGATGTATCAACTACAACTAATGCAAGTCAAAATGTAAGATATTTGTATATTAAACAATTCACACAAAATTCTAGCAACACATGGGATTTTAGTTTGGATAATATTAAATTATATAATGGTCAAACATCAGCAACAGGTTCAGTGACCAAGACAGTTGATTTTACTCAAGGTGCAGCACAATTAGTTTCATCATTAACTAACAAGTCAGAATTAAAAGCAAATTATACTATGGATAGTACGGTAACAGAAACCTTAAAGAGTTCAGCAGATTTAACAGATGATTTCTCAAGTGATACATGGACAGGTTGTAAAAATAGTGCGTGTGATAATGGTGCACCAACTACCATAGATATATCGAGTGGAGCTTTACGTGCAAGTACGGTAAACACTGCATCAGATGATAGATTACATAAAGCACTTGGATTCACACTATCTAATAGTAAATGGACTTGTCAGTTTGAGGTCACACTTAGTTCATCTAATCAGGTCAACATAATTGCTCTTACAGATGGTTCAGGTAATTTGAACGCAGCTGATGGATTATTAGTTGATTATGCTTCATCTAAATTAAAAATGATTTCATACAATGGAAGTTCAAAAGGACTAGATTCAACTGGTATTACAACATCAACAGGCACAAACTATTTTGTCACATTAACTAGAACAAGTGAAACAGGGTTAAAATTAGATGTTAGAACTGGATCACATACTGGAACATTAGTTGGAAGTGAAACTGGAACAATTAGTAGTAGCACTATTGATTTGGACACTGTTCAATCAGGTGCATACGGAAGGCAATCAGGTGATGCTACGTATGTTCTTGATAATCTAAAAATTTACAACAATTCAGGGGATTTAGAAGGTTGTAAAAACGACTTTTCATCAACAAGTGACTTGGAAGCTATGACCAATCTACCAGTTAATACAATCTTTGAACAAACAGATGATACACCTTCTTACTGGTGGAAACAATCTGATAACACATGGAAGTTAGATGGAAAAACAAATATTGAACCATCATTAACAGATTCATCAGTATGGTCAATGGTAGGAAATCAGAGTTCAGCAACAACCTCATTAACAGGTGGCAAACTTAGAATAAATCAGGCAACAAATAGTGGTAGTAACACAGATTCAGGTTGTGTCGCATTATTTGACACAGGGAGTGGAACTGATAAATTTGTAATAAGATTTAATTTCACAACAGGTTCTTCACATACAGATGGTGGTGGTAATGCTGTATGTTATTGGGGATTATCATCTAACAGTAGTTATTCATCATCACAAGGATTTGTCACAGGTCAAAATGGTAATTCTGCTGACTGTGTAGCATTTCGTTGGCATATTTACAGTAATAAAACAAGAGTTGGTTCTTGGGATAATGGTTCATTAACATGGGGAACTGATCCAAATGAAAACTTAACATTTACAGATAACACTACATATTATTGGGAATTATCTTATGATGGAACAAGTGCAGTATTAAAGCGATTTACCGATTCAACATATACTAACCCTGCACATACTGGAACATACACATTAGCAGGTAGAACAGGGATGAGATATTTTATTATGGGTGATACTTACGATACTCAAGCTGGTGTTTTTATAATAGACCATAATAAAATAGAAATTCAAAAAGGTAGGAGTACGTGGTTAGAATGACCAAATATATAAAAACAATAGGAGTGAATGAATAAACATGGCTATTAAATATTTAAGTGGTAATCGAGCAACAGGTACAGCAAGTGATAGAGCTGGTCTTACTACATATTCTGCAAAATCATGGGTGGAATTGGGAAGAACAACATTAAGTAGTGCTGGTGATACCATTGATGTCACAGGTTTATCTACATCAGATTATCCATACTTGATGGTATTACAAGATGAAATTGGAAGTGGTTCAATTACAGGTTTTACATCATTTAATGCCGATAGTGGTTCAAATTATGCTTATAGAACATCAGAGAATGGAGCTAGTGATGGTAATTCAACATCACAAGCAAATATAAGATTGGATAGAGGAACGCCAAATAATTTTATTGTTGCTAATATTTCGAATAAAGCAGATCAAGAAAAATTAGTGGTAGGTTCGTGTGTTGGTCAAAACACAGCAGGAGCAGGAAATGCACCTCAAAGGTGGGAAGCAGTTGGCAAATGGGCAAACACATCAGATTCTATCACATCAGTAAAATTAACAAATACATCAGGTGGCGATTTTGCAAGTGGTTCAGAAGTAGTAGTATTAGGATCAAAATCTAGTGGAACAGATACATCTAAAGGTAGTTTTTGGCAAGAGTTAGCAGATGTTGAATTATCAAGTGCAGGTGATACATTAGATACAAGTACAATAACAGCAAAAAAATATTTATGGATTCAAGCATTTATTCCAGAAGGAGCTGGACATCATGGCTACATTTATTTCAACGGAGATGACGGTGGTTCTAATAATAATTATGCAAGGAGAGGTTCAATAAATGGTGGTAGTGATATAACAACTACAGATGATGATGAAATTAATTGGTCACATGATACAAACTCTGCAAAGTATCTAAATATGTTTGTAATAAATAAATCAGATAAAGAGAAATTATGTATTGCTGAATATATGGACTATGGTAGTTCTGGAGCTGGCACTGCACCTAATAGAATAGAATGGGTTTACAAATGGGTTAACACATCAGCACAAATTTCAAGTGTAAAACTTTACAATAACAAAGCTAGTTCTAATGACTTTCCAATAGGCACAACATTAAAGGTATGGGGTTCTGATTAAGATGGTTTGGGAAAGATTAGGTTCTGCAAGTGTAAGTGGTTCAACTGCAAATACCTCATGGAAGGAATTAGGAAGACAAACACTAAGTTCTAGTGGAGATGTTATGACATCAGGTACATTCACAGCAAAAGATAACTTAATGATATTATATTATGGTGTGGCAAGTGGAGAGATGATAAATAAATTAACTTTCAATGATGACACAGGTAATAATTATGCTTATAAAATATCAGATAATGGTGCAAGTGATTCAAGCACAACAAGTAATGCTTTCTTAGAATTTGCAACTTCATCAACAAGTAATGAATTTTCAGTAGCAGATGTTGTTAATATAGCAGATCAAGAAAAATTAGTTCATCTAAATCATGCAGGGCAAAATACGGCAGGTGCAGGTACATCTCCACGAAGTCGTGAATTAGCAGGTAAATGGGCAAACACTTCAAACGCTATAACAAAAGTCACAGCAACAAACTCACAATCAGGTTCTTTTGGTAGTGGTAGTGAATTAGTTGTTCTCGGATATGATAATGATGAAGCTGATTCAGGAACAAACTTTTGGCAAGAGTTAGCAGATGTCACATTAGGTAGTGCAGGTGATACGCTAACCAGTGGAGTTTTTACAGCTAAAAAATATCTATGGGTTAGAATACATGGAATAGCTAGTGGAAACTTCGATAATGTAAAAATTAGATTCAATAATTATAATGATAGTTCGTACGCATATACACATGGTTCAAACGGTAGTGGTTTTTCAAATAATCAAAGTGATTCAGGTATTAATTATGTTGGTACAAATGGAGCAGAAGATCATTTTGTTGATATGTTTATTTTTAATAAATCAGATAAAGAAAAATTAGCAACGATTGAACAACTTAGAGCTTCTGCTGCAGGTGCTGGAAATAACCCTGCACGTAAAGAAGTTATAGGCAAGTGGGCTAAAACAGATCAACAAATTGTGAGAGTATCAGCAGTTAATGGTGGAAGTGGCGACTTTGCTAGTGGAAGTAGAATACAGGTGTTTGGATCAGATTAAAATGGCTTGGGAAAGATTACATCATGGTGCTATTACAGCAAACGGAAATACAGGTGCATTTACACCTAAAAAGAATATGAGAGTTATTCTAAATATAAAAAATAGTGGAAACATTCAACCTGAATTAACTTGTGGCACAGGTGGTTCAATAGATACAGGTAATAATTATGCAACTAGAGGATTCTCATCAGATATTAATTCATCAGATTACACCAGAACATCACAAGATAGTATAGAAACAGAAAGAGCTACAAATGGAAATATGTATCTTGTTTTTGATGTCACAAATGTTTCTAATAAAGAAAAATTATTTATCGGTCATGCTATATCAGCAGAATCAGCAGGTGCTGGTAATGTACCTGTCAGATGGGAAATAGCAGGCAAGTGGGCAAATACGTCAGGGCAAATAAATATAATTGGTTTAAAAAATACTCAAGGTGGAAGCATAGCAAGTGGTTCTACAATAACCGTACTAGGAGCAAAAGAACCAGCTACAGCAGATTCAATTACAACAGGTACACTTACAGCAAAGAAAAATTTAATGATTCTAGCAAAAACTAAATCAGATGGTCAAGTTACTGCAAATTATAGATTTAATGCAGATAGTGGTTCAAACTATGCGAGAAGAAATTCAACAAATGGTGGTAGTGATGGTACTGGAACTTCACAAAATGTAATACTAGCAGGTTATGGTACAAGTGGAGAAACAACTTTTATCACATCTAATGTGACTAATGAAGCTAGTAAAGAAAAATTAGTAATAACAGAAGTTGTTGCGAGTACTTCTGGTGCAGGTACTGCTCCGAACCGTAGAGAAATAGTAGGAAAATGGGCAAATACATCTAACGCAATTACAAGTGTGACATTGTTTAATAATGATACAGGTTCATTCTTAGAAGGTACAGAACTTATTGTTTGGGGAAGTGACGGTGCTTCCGATACTACAAACCCAACTATTGTGAATGGATTTATTCTTGAAGAAACTGATACTGGTAAACATTATATTTGGAACGCAACTACGAGTACGTGGACAGAGATAGCATAGTGACATAACTTGGCTAAAGTAGGTCAAGTCTTTCAAATAGACAACGTATTCCAAAACAATGTTTTTCAGAAAGAATGGGGTGGAATAGTATTCCAAAAGAATGTATTTCAAAATAATGTATATGACGTACCTACAACTGTAAAGAAAGTAATCAATGAATCACTATCAGTAGCAGAAACACAGGTAAGAACTAGAGAGTTAATTAGACTTGCAAACGAGTCAGTATCTATTCAAACCTTTAGAGTTAAACTAAGGGCATTAGTTTATCATGTTGTAGAGTCCTCATCTATTGCAGATACAGAAGTAAAGAAACGTGGTTTAATCAAGGCATTTAATGAGTCATTAAACAACGCTGAAAGTATGCTTAGGTACAGGGCAATTATTAGAAACTTGGCAGAGTCAGAAAGTGTATCAGAATCACCAATTAAAGTTAGAGGGTTAAGAAGAATAGTATCAAATGCAGTTAGTGTAGTATCAACTCATATCAAATCAAGAGGTATTATTAGAAAAATATCAGAGTCAGTAGCAGTTGGCTTATCATTTGCACAATCCAATGTATTCCAACAAAATGTATTTGGTAGTGCCGTATCAGAAGTAACCAAAGTATTAGGAAGAGTAAAGAGAGTTAACGAATCATCTTCAATCTCAGAAGCTAAGAACAGGGCTATGGGATTAGGTAAGATAATTAATAATTCAATTAGTATAGCAACATCAGCTACACCAGCAAGAGCATTGACTAGATTGATTACAGAATCAGTATCTATTCAAACATTTAGAAGAAGACTTAGATCAATAGCAAAGAGTGTAACTGAATCAGTATCAATATCAACTGCAAGTAACACATTACGTGGCAGAATTAAACGTGTCAATGAAACAGTTCAAGTAACGAAAAAGAGAATATATCAATCTATATTCCAATCAAACGTATTCCAGCAAGGTTCAGAATATGTGAAATTAATGGGAAGAATAAGATTGGTAAACGAAACACAAAGAGTGGTAGAAGGAAAAATAACCTTAATGACTTTAAAGAGAGTGATTGCAGAAACAATTCAAACATCAGAATCATTAGTAAAATTGCGTTCTATATTAAGATTAATTACAGAATCAGAGAGTGTATCAGAACCACTTGTCAAACTAATGACAATGTTAAGAGTTCAGAACGAGTCCATATCTGTCCAAACATTTAGAGAAAAACTAAGAGGATTAAAGAGAGTAATATCTGAAACAATTAATTATGCAGAACAGGTTAACAAGATTAGAGGTTTGGGTAGAGTAATCAATAACACAATACAACTAACAACTTCTTCATACACAGCTAGTGGATTCGTCAGATTCTACTCTGAAAGTATTAGTGTTGCAGAGAACATTACAAGACTTAGAGCAATATTCAGAGTCATCAATAACACAGTTCAATCATCAGAAACTCTCAGAAGAGCAGTTAGTAGAATATTTGGTGAATCGATAAGCGTATCAGAAAACAAGGTATTCTTGAGAGAATTAATACGTCATGTAGCCGAATCAATCTCAATACAAACCTTTAGAGAGAAACTACGTGCAGTTAGAAGGGTAATCAATGAGAGTGTCAACTATGCAGAAACAGTACCAAGACTTAGAGGATTAGGTAGGTTAATCAATGAAAGTGTAAGTATATCTACTTCATTCAGATGGACACGAACATTAGTAAGACACGTAGCAGAATCAATATCGGTACAAACCTTTAGAGTAGCCCCAAGAGTATTATTAAGAATAATTAATGAAACAATGAATATTGCAAGAACAAGATTGGGTGTATTCCAAACAAACGGATTCCAAGGAAGTGTGTTCCAACAAGGATATGAGATTGCTATGGTTAGAGGACTTGGTAAGATTTACAATGAGAGTATTAGTGTATCAGAAGGATTTAGAAAGGCAGTTAGTAGAATATTTGCAGAAACCATACAGGTTACAGAAGCAAAGAACTTTGCAAGAGAACTAATTAGACACTTGGGTGAATCTGTATCTGTACAAACGTTTAGAATACGTTCAAGAGTATTAATTAGATTAGTATCAGAATCATTGGAAATTGCAACTGGATTCGTAAGATTACAAACATTGAGAAAATTGGTTGCAGAATCAGTTTCAGTTCAAACCTTTAGATTAAGAGCAAGAGAGATGGTGAGATTAGTTAGTGAATCACTAAGTATAGCCACAGGTCTTGTACCAAGAAGAGCATTGAGAAGATTAATTGTAGAGAGTATATCTGTCCAAACCTTTAGAACAAGAGGTAGAATACTAATCAGATTAATTGGTGAAACATTAGAAATTGCAACTGCAACAAAGACTATACGTGGAAGAATCAAGCGTGTTAATGAAATACTTAATGTCGGTGGTGCTAGAATATTCCAAGCTATATACCAATCATCAGTATTCCAACAAGGTAAGGAATATGTCAAACTAATGGTCTTAGTAAAACACCAAGCAGAAACTCAACGTGTAGAAGAAGGTCACATACAATACAAGGATATGTTGAGATACATCTCAGAAACAGTACAGGCAAGTGAGGTTATTGTTAAACTCAGAGATATATTCAGAATCATAAACAACACAGTTCAAACATCAGAGTCAATCATCAGATTAAGAGGTATATTTAGAATCATTACAAACTCAGTTAGCGTATCTGAGGGTATTGTGAGATTAAGAGGCTTGACTAGAATAATCAACAACACAGTACAATATGCTGAAACAATCATACGATTAAGAGGATTAACTAGATTGATTAACGAGTCAGTTTCCATACAAACATTCAGAGAGAAACTAAGAGCAATTAGAAGAATCATTTCAGAATCAGTTCAATATAGTGAATCATTGAGAATGAGTTGGACAAGGGCATTTACAGAAACAGTACAGGTTGCAGAAACACAAATACACCTAAGTGCCATGTTAAGACGTATTGCAGAATCAGTAAGTGTATCTGAAACAAGATTGAGGGTTAGAGGAATGTTGAGAATAATCAACAACTCATTAAGTGTATCTGAATCAATTATCAGATTAAGAGGAATATTCAGAATAATCAACAACACACTTTCAGTATCAGAATCTATCATAAGATTGAGAGTATTGGGTAGAATAGTTAATGAATCTATATCAGTTCAAACATTTAGAGAGAAGATTAGAGTCTTAAAGAGAATACTTAATGAAAGTGTCAGTATATCTGAAACAAGAATTAGAATCAGAGAAATCTTAAAGAGAATTAACGAAAGTATTGAATACGCTGAAACAAGAATTGCTGTTAGAGGTCTATTCAGAGTAATTAACAACACAGTTCAGGCAAGTGAATCTATCATTAGATTGAGAGGTCTATTTAGAATCATTAACAATTCAGTTAGTGTGTCAGAAACTATTAAGAACTTCAAACACATAATTCCAAAGATTAATGAAACAATCCAATATGCTGAAAGTACAATCAAGGCTATGGGTAAGGTCTATGTAATAACTGAGTCAGTATCTATTCAAACCTTTAGACAAAAGATTAGAACTCTATTAAGAGTGGTTAATGAGAACATAAGTCTATTACACGTAATAGTTAAGAAACTACAAGATGGAGCTGTTTACCAATCTCAAACCATGAGTAATTATTGGACTTCTGAATCTGAATCATGTGATGATTCGACTAATTCCACAGGTACAGGAATTAGTAGTGAGAGTGAATCATGCGATGACACCTCACAAACTATAAGTAGTGGAGATACCGAAGAGAGTGTAGAAGGTGGAACATAGATGAGTATGAATATGGTAGGTAGATCAACAGAATTTAGAGTAAAATCTGGCAGCAGAACAACTTTGCAATTAACCATAACAGATGATGGTGGTTCTGCAAGAAATCTAACAAATACTGTAACATATAATGGTGGTAAATGGAAAGTATGGAAGCCTGATGGAACTCTTATCATTAATGGAAACATAGTATATACCACAAGAGCAAGTGGACTTGTAAGTTATACATTAACATCAACAGATACAGCCATAGCAAATGCTGGAAATTGGGCTGGTGAAGTAGAATTAACTGATTCTAGTGGAGCCATATCAGAACAAACGAAAACTTTTAACTTTGTAATTGAGGAATCATATTAATGGCAGATATAACAATAGTAGCAAGTGGAACCTGTGCAGAATGTGGACACTCTCAAAAAGACCATGAGGGAAACACAGTTTGTGATGTTGAAGGTTGCGATTGCACAAACATTGGAAGTTATTAGATACATATATATAATCAAAGCGTGAATATAATTCATGTTAAAGATTGAAGATGTTAATAATAAAGTTTATTTTGAATTTAGACGTTCACAGCTAGAGGCTATGAAAACTGAAAGGTTAGGTCAAATTCACGTTTCAGATATAATTAAACCATGTATGAGAAATGTAATATACAAAAAAGTATTACCTGAACAACGTGCTTCAACAGAAGATATGAAATCATTATATTTTGGTCAAATAGTTCATTCAAATTCACAGATTGCAATAGATGAACACCATGAAAAATTTCTAGCATATGATTATGTCAGAGATGAACCATTAACATATGAAGAATCTAAAGCAATCCCAGAAGATGATCCAAGACAATTAGATATCATTTATGGAAGTATAGATGACTTGATAAAGGTAGGTGAAAAATGGGTTATTTGTGATAAAAAAACAACTGGTTCAATAGATTATTTCAGTAGAGCTACATCAAAAGTAAGTGACTCTCACAGGGATCAGATTAATAGATATAGAGTGTTGTTAAAAAAATGCTATGATATAGATGCAGAATTTGGTTCTGTTGTGTATATCAGTAACAGAATAGAAAAAGATAAGAGAGATAAGCCAGTAGTCATTTCTTTTAAATTAAGACCAATAGAAGAAACATTAATGGATATGATAGAAAAAGCAAATATAATTAAAAAATCTATGACCGAAGAATACTTACCTGAAAGAACTAAGTGTTTCCTTTGTGATGGTATGTGTCCTTATGCCTCACTATGTTTTCAGGATAATAGGGAAAAATGGACAGATCTGTAAAACACATATCTCCTGAATGTATAACACATAATCACGTTGATTGCCCTGTCGTTAGAATTAATATACGTTGCGACTGTTTATGTCATAAACTTGTCGGAGAATGAAAAACTTTAAAAGCGAATAGATTAATTGTTATATAATGGATAAGAAGGATGATTTGTTTAAAATCAAGCCTATTGGAAATAAAGACATAGTTGTTGAAGATAAGAGAAAACTAGTAAGTCCTTTTAACTCTGCAAAACATTTCAAGGCAGCAAATTTGCCAGCGTTATGTGATCAATGTGTATATAGGTCGATAGCAGATGGTGGAAATGGTAAATGCCCAAAATATGAAGCTGGGGCTGTATGTGCAATCAGAGAAGATTTTGTAAAATTTATCAATGAACTAGATACTAGAAACCCAGAAGATTTAAAGGAAATACTTGACATGATAGCAAAATTATCATTTGAAAATGTTCTAATGGCATTAACTCAATCCAAACTTGATGGAAATATCCCTGATAGAAACACCAAATCTGAGATAAGTACGTTATTGAATATTGTAAAAGCCATTAATGAATTGAGTAGTAAAGTTACTGTTACTGAACAAAAAGAATACACAAAAGAAGGTGATATTTCTAATATATTTAGGCAAATTAAAGCACAAAAAAATGGTGATCCTGATGTTTGATTGGTTAAAAAGAGAGAAATTCGTATTACCACCAGAGGAATATCAACGTAAACTTGTTAGTGAAATAGAAGAAAAATTGAAAGATGCGAAAGGTTCTGAAAAGACTAAATTAACCTATATGCTTGGAAATCAACTTATGATTCTAAATCAAATTCTTAATAAGAAAAAACCAAAAAAACCTATAAGGCTAAATAATAGAGGCAAATGGGTGTGGGTTGAAGATGGTTAGACCTACAACAGAAGAGATAACTGAAAGAAAAGATTTCTTACAGGCACTATCAGATTGTGCAAAATCACCTAGTAAATTTAGTGAGATGTTCCTTAATCATAAGGTTTTTGATTACAATAAGAGATATGTCGATTGTGATGATCGTTTCATAGTGTATAGAAGTGGTCGTCAGGTAGGTAAAACCATGTCAACAGCAGTAAAAGCTGTTCATTTTGCGTTTTTTGCTCCATTAATGCTCAAAACTGTTACTACTGACTGTACGATTGTAATCGCAGCACCTACACAAAATCAGGCTACAATCATGTTTGATAGAATAAGAAGTTTGATTATCAATAATGAGTTTTTGAAAGGATATATTGTCAGAAATACCCAATCAGAGATGTGGGTTAAATTCCTTGATAATAAAGGTATGAGTAAAATCATCACAAGGGCAACAGGTGAAACAGGTACCACATTGAGAGGTTACTCACCACACGTAATTATAGCTGACGAATGTTCTTTTATTAAAACATCAATTTTGAGGGCTTTTCTACCATCAGGTATGGCTACACAAGCTAGAGTATGGCTTACATCTACGCCATTTAGTAAGTCAGGTTATTTTTACGAAGCGTGTATGAATTCCAAACCCAAGAACCCAGAAGGTATGTGGACAGAGTTTCATGTGAAATCACTTGAAAACCCATTAATTCAAGAAGATCCTACGTTCATTGAAGAAATTAAAAGATTAACTAAGGAAGAATATGTTCAAGAAGTCGAGGGTGAGTTCCTAGATATCGGTAATGCATTGATACCAAACTCACTTATCATGGATGCAATTTCAGATAGAATACCAAAAGGTAGAGTTAGATATTACATGGGTGTTGACGTTGCAAGAAGTGGTATGGATGAAACAGTTTTTACAGTAGTTGGTGTTGATGAGGAAGAAAATGTATATGTCACACACGTAGAATCAGAAGCTCAATCAAATGTAGTTGATGTTTGTGGTCGAATAGGGGGGTTAGTAGCTTCATTTCGTATAGAAACGGTGTATATAGACGAAACAGGTTTAGGTGGTGGACTTGTTGATTTGGGCAGAGAACAAGGATTGCCTATTAGAGGTATAGTGTTTTCGTTGCAAGAAAAGGCAAAGTTATATAAAAATCTAAGATTGTTATTTGAGAATAAAAGAATTAAATTGAAAGATATAAACAAACTGATATATCAATTATCATATTTGAGAAGGGAATATACCGAAACAGGTATAATGAAAATCCGTTCTGACGAACATGACGACTATCCTGATAGTTTGGTTTTAGCTTGTAGAGCTGTTGAAGGTGGAGATGGTTGGCACTTACTAGATATGACAGATGGTTTGAAGAAGGCACTATTCGGCTAAAATCTTTATATAATATAGCCTAGTTTATTAGGTATGGCTAGAAGAGCTCCTGCAGCAAGAAAAGTTAGAAGATTGGATAGAAATGTACCAGAAAGATCCAAAAAAGGAATAACAGAATTAGAATTAAAACTAGATAAAAAGATGGAAAGGGCAAGAAAACTAATGGATGATACTGCAAGTGTTCAACCTAGAGGTCAATTCATTAAAAGTAAGGCAGAAGAGAAAGAACAGGCTATGAATGAAGAAGAGGATTTGGAAGAATTAACTGATGGTGAATTAGAAGAAGTGGAAAAAAGATTTGAAGGTATAAAACGAAAACTTAGAGGTGTTAAAAATTTTGTAAGTGACCAATATAAGAAAGATCACCCATTAGAAACACCAAAACTAACAGAAGGTGGAGCAAAGGTTTTGGCAGAAGCCGAATCAAAAGTAGATGATAAGAAAAGATTGGAATCGAGAGAACAACAATCAATGTATAAATCAAATAAAGTGCCAAAGAAGGTAAGACCTGAATCACCAAATAGTGAAAATGATTATCAAACCCAATTAGACAAACCTATACAATGGAAGGCATTGGAAGAAAAAACACGAAAAGTGAAGAAAACTTTGAATCAGCAAGGAGCAAGAAAACAGAAACCAAGAAAAGGTGACACAGAAAACCCTATGACAAGCACTACTGACTTGCCTAAAACACATAATAATTTAGCATATGGAATGACATCACCTGAAAATAAACAAGATACTGACTTGAGAAGCAAAGTGAAATTACCACGAAGAGGAAGTTTACCAAAAGATGGTCAAAAATCACCTCTCAAACTAACACCACAACAAACTAAACAAATGAGTGATAAATTAGTTCATGCCATGTTTCACGATAAACCTGAATTTAAAAGATTAGTTCGTGAACCTGATAAAGAAAAACCTGAACCTGACGTTGCAACAAGAGAACCACCAAAGAAAGAGATACCTGAGGAATACCCAGAGTGGAAAAAGAGAGTTATGCGAGGAGATCCAAACTCTAGGTATTGGCGAGATTTAGCTTCAAGCCGACCTTTAGCATGGGAATCATGGTTACAAAAATATAATGAAAGTAAAAGAGATAAGAGAATTGCCACAAGATTAAATGAAATGAGAGCAGTAACAGAAGGCAAAGTAAAGCCACCTACACCAAAACACCTTGTTAAACCAGCTTGGAAAGCATGGTTAGAGAAAGAAGTAAAAGACGGTAAATTCACAGGTAGTTGGTATTCAGATACACCTAATTCAATGGAACAAGTAACACCAAAAAACCAAGATGTACCTCAACATGATGGAAAAAGAACGTTTGGTAGAGGAAGAGGTACTGGTTATACAGCAACTATGTCACCAAAAGAATTTTTAAACTTAACACCAAATAATAACCCACATAGAAGACAGGGAAATATAAGTAAAAACCCAAAAGATTTTTATGGTACAAAAGACCAATCTGATAAAGAAAAATTAAGACTACATAATCCAAAAAGAACAACTATGGGAAAACCTACATTATGGGTAGATCATAAAACTGGTAAGATTATGAGTCACGAAGGTAGGCATAGAGCAAGAGCTATACATGATCATGCTCCTAATACAGCGATACCAGTTGATGTTGTAGGAAATGATAAACATGAGAGTGTAAGACATATAATGCCAAAAGATCTAAAAGGTCAACGTAGATCTCCTGATCATCATAAAAGGGGTGAATATGACGAAAAAGATCTAAAAGATATGGAAGACGATAAAAAATGGGCTAAAGAATATAAAAAAAGACGTAAAGAACAATCGGAAAAGAATAGACAAAGGAATAGAATCACATCTGGGATAGAAGCATTAAAATCATGGGAAATATGGCTTGAAAAGAAGAAGGATCAAGGTCAAGGTGATGCAAGATATGGCAATCCACATGAAACAGGCATGGAAGATACTCATAAATTACAAACAACTAGAGATGATTTCTCACTAGAAAACCACGATGAAGACGAAAAAGACAAGGACAATAAACCTTATAAAGAAAGAGAGAGAGAAGAAAGATATGAATGACTTAAATAAGTTGGCACATACCAAAGTAGGTGACAATATTGATTACTATATAAATGGTGTACCAGAGAAAGGTACTGTTGTTAAGATGAATAATTCATTTGTATCTGTCCTAAAGGCAGATGGTACTGTAAGTGACATTCATGTAAACGATACATTCTTTGTTAAAGATATTATAAAAGAAAGTAAGACATGGAATGGAATGACAGGTGAAGAAAGAACTGAGGCATTAATAGAAGCTCATGCTTTTAGTCCAAGATTCTTATCAAAAACTTGGGAAGATTTACCAAAAGAATTACAAGATGTCTTAACTAAAACAAATATTGAAGAATCAACACATGGTCAACTTGGTGGTAACAGAGCTGGCATATCAACAGATACTGATATAAAAACACCTGATGATTATAAAGGTCAAACAGATGACAGAGATAAACAAACTAAAGAAGAGTTTAAACATGATAATGATAAACCAACCGTAGATAAAAACAACGGTATGGAAAAAGATCATAAAAAAAAAGATCAATTTGACGGAATGAAAGAAGATTGGAGGAACACAGGTGGTGACTCTGACAAACATAAAATTAAATCTACATGGTTAGAAAAAGATATAGTTGGTACAAAAGGTAAACCAAAAGATCCACCAAAATTAACTGGATTTGATAGACGTTTTACAGAAGGTATGAATTACGATGAATATGAACCAGCAGATGAAGAAGATGCTAAATTAGCTCAAGGACATCAAAACAAACAAGTTGATTTATTAAGACAAGGTAAATTACGAGGTGTTGAAGATAAAAAAAATCGAGGTTGGGATTTAATTAAAACAGAACCATTATGGAAAACATGGTTAAGTAAAACATTAAATAGACCAAGTGGATTTGCAGAAGAAGGAGCAAGAACAAGAAAAGAAGGAGTCGAAGAAGGAGAAAGACCTACACAAGATAACCCTTTTCCTAAAACAAAAATACCAAAAGGTCATAAAGCACCAACAGGTGTAGGAAAACCAAAACATGGTGGACATGGATATAATACAGGTAATGCTTCAAGATTTAATACGTCTATTTCAGATGCTTCAAAACGAGGACTCAAAAAATACGGTCAACCACATTATGGCGTAACAACTTTGGACAAAGAAGGTGACGGTGCTGGTAATAGTGGTGTAATATCAACAGAAACAACAGGCGTATATAATCCTAGAAATGTAAATAGTGACGGTAGATATAGAGATCAAGAAAGAGATAGGAAAGATGAAAGGGATTCCAGAAACTAGTAATTCTAGCTGGCGTTTGAAATATGATCGCTTAAGAAAAGATGCATTAAATCCTAGTAAAGATGGTGACAAACCAAAATATAGTAATTATGAATCACTTGGAGAAGGTGAAAAAAGAGTTAAACTTCAACAAAGAAGTCCTAGTGGAAAAAGACTTCAAAAGAAACCAACAATAAAACCAGCAGGAGGAGCTGGTGCTTTTAGAGATCCTCAAAAAGTAAAATTAAGACAACAATTTAATAGAAAAAAGAACCCAAAAAATCTAACAAGACCTAAAGACACTGGAATTGGTGGAAAAAAATTAGGGGATAGAGAAACAGGAATTCCAAGAGGTCATGGTATGAAACCATCATTGGAAGGAAGAGTTCAACATATAAAAGATCCTCAAGACCAAAAAGATATTGGTGTAAAACCTCATGCACTTCGACCAGAAAGAACTGTTGGATCAGGAGTAAAAAGAGAACAAGATACTAGTCGAAGATCACCTAGAGGGGATTGGACAAATGAGGATAGAGAGAAAAGACAAAAGTTTAGAAAATTAAGAACAGCAAAAAGAGAAACAGATAGAACATTTGATAAATTAAATAGAAAGAGAAATAGAGAAAGATTGGAACAAAATGTAACACGTTTAGCAAGAACCAAACCAGTAAAACCAAAACCACTTGATGCAAAAGTAGATCCAAGTGGTGACAAAAATTATCATGGTTCAAAAGGTGGTGTTTTAAGTAGTTCAGATATGGCTTCTAGGGGATTACAATCACCTGATAAGATTGAAAGTACATCAGGATTAATTAATGTTGAAGATAAACAACCAAGAGGTGAAGGTAGAGGTAAGCCAAAAATGAGAGGTGTATCTTCAAGAAATGTAGGTGATAAAGATATTAAAGAATCTGTACGTGCAAAACCTTACAAAACAACAGATCAAGGTGGAAAGCAATTAAGATCACAAACAGTTGCAGATGAACTTGGAATTAAAGAAGAACCAAAGAAAGATAAGAAAGAAGAAGATAAAGAAAATCAAAGTGCTAAAGATAGACTAGCAAACTTAAAACATAGATTATTAAATGCAAGAAGTGAAGCAGAAGCAAAGAAACTACAAGAAGAAATCAGTAGTAAAGACGAAGAAGGAAAAGAAAAGAAAAGAGAATTACCACCAAGAGTAAAACTACAAAGACCAACACAGGCTGGAACAAAATTCTATTTTGCAGATCAAGATAAGGAAGATTTGGAAGAAGATAAAAGATCAGAAATGGCAAGTAGAGCTGAGCAAGGTACCATGTCCAAAGAAGGTATGCCTAAAGGTATAGGTAGTGGTAAAAAAGATCCAAAGAAAGAATTTGGAGCAAAGTTTGGTGGTAGATACCCTGATAGTAAATCAAGATCTGGGGTTGAAAGAGAATATAGAGATTTACAACAAAAATTACAAGGTGCTAAAACTGATGAAGAAGCTAAAAAATATAGAAAAGAAATTGAAGATTTTAAAGCTGGTAGAAAGGAAAGAGAATCAAAACAAGAGAAAGAAGCAATAGCAGAACAAGAAAAGAAACAACCAAAAAAGCCAGAATGGGAAGAAGAGTATGATAAGGCAGATTCACAGAGAAAACAACAAAAAGAAAAACCAAAAGAAGATAAGGAAGAAAAAGATAATGTTGATAGAACTGAACAACAAGATTCACAGAGTTCAGGTATTACAGAAGAAGAACAAGCAAGGGTTGATAGATTTAGAAAAACAGGTAAATGGGGAGATGTTGAAGAAAGTGACGAAGGTAAAGAGTATGATGTTAAACAGGAAAAAGAAGAAGGTGAAGATGAAACAGATCACAAATTAAATGCAATGGTTCCAAAGAAAACAAGAACAAGAACAGGTAGAATGTCAGTAGGCACTCCACCAACACACTATTGGAAAGACGGAAAGAAAGTTAAAGTTCCTGAAAGTTTAGTCCACGCTGATAGAACTGGTAAACAAGGAAAAAGAACTTTCTACTTGGCTGGTACTGATTCAAAAACAGGCGTGACAGCAAAAGAAGTATTTGATAATCTAAGAAGAACAAGTGAAAGAAATGTCGTAACCGAAGATATCCCAGATGAAGATTTCAAACGTGCTGATCAAGTTGGACATAAACCAAAATATTCACCAACAGGCACAGGTAAAAAAGACACTCAACAGATGGAACGTGAGTTAGGTAGAAGTGGTGGAAAAGATGAAAGTGGTAAACCAAAAAGTACAAAAACACATTCCCTATACACAATCAATCAACTTAAAGAATGGTTAAAAGATAACGACCAAACTGTTGATATGGATGATAAAGGAGCTGTTGATGCAAAGGTAAGAGAAATGAGAAGATCATCAAAGTCTTTGATTGATATGAATACACAACAGTTAAAGTTATTAAAATTAACCCTTAAATAATACCTTTATAAATACTATTTATGAGAAAAGATGATACACAAAAGTGTATAGAGTGTGGTGGTGTTCTTCCTTGGAGGTACAAAGGAAGGCAAAGAATTTATTGCTCACCTAGTTGTAGGAAAGCATATTGGGATAAAAAAGAAAAGGATTAATTTGTCCTACTTGGGTAAGTAGAATATGATAACTCTGCCATATGATGTTCTTTCTTATAACTATCTAGTAACTTCCTAAATAAAACTGCATCACTTTCATAGAGATTACCTGTTTTTGTTTTTTTGACAAACTGTGCAAACTTTCTAAATTCTTCTTTATCTTCCCACTTTATACAAATAGTGGTATGAGAGTTCTCAGTTTTTCGTTTTGCCATACAATTATCTATAAGAAATATTATATAAGTCTTACTCTGACATCTTCAATATCTATTTGTGGTATAAACCAATCAAGACTTTGAAAATTCTTGTCAATATATGCTGGGTTTGGGTGTGACCAACCATCTTCACCATATAATTTTACTATACCATAGATATCTCTAGGTTGTATTTCTAAATAAAAATCTGTAAATGGTTCAAAATGTGGGTGCATGACACTTCTAATTTCAGAAGAACCATCTGTATTAAAATGATGAAGTAGTCCAACTGCGTGTCCCCATTCATGTTTAACTATGTGTAACATATCTGCATTATCTAATCTTTTTGGGTGAATAACTATTTCTATGTTTTGACCATCTGTAATCTCTCCCAAGTTAATATTAAGTGACTCTCTATCTATCGTGTAAGTAAAGATAACAATATGAGAATACTTATGCTTTGACCAAGAATGATTGTAATGATTGTAACCCAAAGCACCAGCACCTACAACCGTAGCATCGTTTCTCTCTTCAAATGTAATAAGAATGTCACAGTTCATAAAATCATGTACGTTTTTATCAATATGTAATTCCCACTCATATAATGTCATAGGTATATACCAATCACCATCAGTAGCTTTTGTCATTGTAGTTTCCCATTCTTTAACTCCTTCATAGACAGCAGAAAAATGATGTGAATTAAAATAATCTTCATCATATTCAGGTTCAAATATACAGGTCATTGGATTGTCATGGTATCTCATATTAATTGCCTCAAAATAATCAGCATGGGCTTGTTGTATTACCAACCCAGCCATAAGACCTACCATCATAAATGATATAAAAAACATAGCGATCATGAACAAGTTCATAAGATTTATAAATAGCACATACATTTAAATTTTATATGGGAACAAAAATACAAGCCAAATATACTGGACAATGTAAGATATGTGGTGACGAATGGAATGTCGGTGAGAGTATTTATTATCAGAAAGATCCCAAGGCAATTTGTGGAGACAAACAATGCTTTGAAGAACAAGGTGGAACATTTTCACCGTTTAAAAATCAAGCAGTATTGAGTGGTGGATTTAATAAAGTTCCAATTATAACAAAACTACCTGACGTTGAGATAAGTGATGAGGTAAAGAAGATTACAGAATATTGGGATCAATTCTTTGTTGTTGCACATCATAAAACAAAAGCAGTTTATCCACAGGAAGATGTCAATAGTGATAGGTTTGGTCAGATTAGATCAAAGATGATGGATCAACTAATGTCCTTAATTCAAATGGTTAAGGAATAGATTTATATTAGGACACATATATCTCACAATATGGATTTAGCAGAAATAGCTGATATTCAATCTGGTTCTTATGAGAAAGGAACTAAACTGAAAGCAGGTGACTTCATTAAAATTCAAGGCTTGAGTGTTAAAGAAACTCAAGAATATGGTGAAGTTGCTGAAATAAAAACAACAGAAGGTCTTCGTTACTCTTTTGGAAAAGCCATTCTAGGTTTAGCAAAGAGTGAGAAAATGCAAGGTCATGTCGCTAAAGCAATCAAGAAAGATGCAAGTGATGGATTAAATGCATGGGTGGTTGAGAAAAACTCAACAACTACTGGAAGACCTATGGTAACTCTCACATTGTTTGATCCTAAATCACAATAGAAAGAGTTATATTCTTTTTTTTCTTTTATAATTCATGGGAAAGACCTGCAATAAATGTGGAGCAAAAAATTTAGAATGGAATAAAAAAAGTTATGAGTTAACAGGTAAATGGAAACTACAAGATCATAAAAATAAAGAAGGTCAATGGTGTGTTAGGGCAAAGAAACCTGAATTACAGATAACAAGAAAAGAAAACATCATACTTTGTGAGTATTGTAGTGAGTCAAACTTTGGATTGTGTAAAGGTAAAGAAGATTATATAGCACACGTTAATGCATATCACCCAAACAAAGAAATATTAACAAACTTAGATTATATGTATCAACATTCTAAATTAATTGGTGTAAATATTGAAAATTGGAAATCGGATTCTCACTGGAAAAAATATCAAAATTGAAAAAACACAACATTTATATGAATCAAGATATAGGAACTAATATGAAAATAAAGGGTAGATCAAAATCATCAAAAAATATTGTAATACTTTCTGACATACATAATGGTAGTACAACTGCAATTTGTTCACCTCAACCATACATATCTGACTTAGATACAACATTTAAACCAAATAAACTGCAAAAAGCATTATGGGAAATATGGGAAAGTATTCCTGATGGATTAACAAAAAAGAAATCTGACTTGGTTGTAATCAACGGTGAACCTGTTGATGGAGCAAATAAGAAAGGATTAGGACAACAATCATGGACAACTAATCTTTGGGATCAGGCAGAAGATTTCAAAAAATGTATGAAAGTTCACAAATATGATAATATATTATTTAATAGAGGATCTGGGTATCACGTTCAGATAGACGGTACTAACATAGAAGAGATAATTGCTAAAAACATGAACGCTATGAAATACAGAGCATATGGTGGTGAAGGAGCAACAGATAATTATTCATTTGTAGAATGTTATGGAAAAATGTTTAACTTTACTCATCATGTAGGATTTAACAAATGGGCTGCATATAGAACTACAGCTTTAGCAAGAGAAATGGCTGGTATGCACTTTGAAAAAGATAAGCTACATAAAGCAGATGTAATAGTTAGAAGTCATGTTCATTACTTTGTTCATATTCAATTTGTAAACACTCATGGTTGTACAACGCCAGCTTGGAAATTTCCTGACTCACACCTATTTCGTGGTGGTGTAGCAGGTACAACACCTGACATAGGAGCAGTTGAGTTTGTAGTTGAACCAAATGGTAAAATCGAATTGGTTAAACACATAACAGAATTAGAATTAAAACCAATGGTGAGGCACATATGAGTAAAAGAGTTAGAACAAATTATGAAACAAAAGATGTTAAAGTTAGAAGTATGGTGTGGTTTTTTGACTAAATGGTGTAAAGTTTGCCAAGGCGAAATGGATTTAAGAAGGGATATTGAAAATCTCAAATTAGGTGATATGACTTGTATGCCATGTTGGAGAAAGGAGAAGCATGACTATTGGCAATAAAAAAGAAAACAATTCTGTTAGATGAAACTGACGACTTCTTTATAATAAAAACAGCCAAAGAAAAAATACTTGAGGAAGTTCCAAAAAATAAACAAACTAGTGCCACATTGGTATCACAATCAATAGGTATCACAACAAGAAAAGCATTGACATATTTGACAGAGTTGGAAGGTAAGGGGTACTTTTCATCAGAATTTAAAGCTGTGAAATATAAGAGTGGAGCTATCACTAAGTCAAGAATTTTTAAAAGGTTATAAAACCATTTATATTCAGAAATAATTAAATACTGACTAATCGTAAGTCCTTCTATGTTCGTTAATATTTGTTGGAAAAAAGACAATGAAATTAAAAAAACACTAGTTCATATATCAAAACTACATCCTATGGTCAAAGAACTAGAATCCCTTGGTGTAAAAACTTGGTTACAAACTGAGTAATACCACTCTATTTTTTATTACCTAACTTAAGTAACTTAACTTAATTAACTTTTTTTCTTTTAGCTTATGTTAGCTTAACTATTAGTTAGGTTTATATGCAGTATAATATATTTATCCTATATGAATTTTAGAAAAACCACAACTATCTCTGTTGGAAATAAAACAAAGCCGATCTTTGAATCATTTGAAAAAATGCGACCAAATCATTTATCATTTAGTTTATTCTTGGCAGTAGCAGTTGATGAATACATAAAGAATCACAATCCAAAAAATTCAAAGATAACTGACTATGACTCAAAATCAGTTTCTTCACAATTTCCATTGTTAATGGCTAACATGGAAAAATGGAATGTTTGTATAAAAAATCTTGAGAATGAAGATTTAGTTAAACTACAAAATAGGTTGAGGCAACTTACAAACAATGTATCAAAAGAGGTGACTGGAAGACTATGATGGCAACAGAATCAGCAAAGATAGACATGATAATGGAAACATTACATAGTCCTAATCTTCTTGCCATTATAGATGGATTAAGACCTAATTCAACTTTTAGATACAATCCATCAACTGATCACATAATTGATATTTATTTAGAAAATCCAAAGGAATTTGTTTCTTTGTTGAAAGAATCATTGTATAGAACAATTAGCGAGAAAAGAGGTGATGTTGACTTAGTAAGAAGTGCATTTTCTGATCTTAGAATTAAATTGATTACAGAAGAAATAATATCAATGCATAATATTACCTCGAAACATGAGAATACAACTATTACTTTTGATTGTCAGATCATAGCAACTGATTCACCAAAAACATATGTCAAGGAAGCAAAGTTCATTTGCCCTGTATGTTCTGATCAATATAACGTGAAATGTAACATAGATAGAAAGATAACAGTTCCATATTGTATTAATATGAGTTGTAAGAAGGCTAAAACTGAGGCAGATCCTCTAAATATGATTACAGATGACGTTCAAACCATACTAATGCAAGAATTTATGGAAGAATCAAAGAATAGTTCACCTGTTATTATGACAGGAAAGTTGACAGGTTATAATGTAAGAACATCTTTTGTTGGTCAAAGAAAGAGAATAACAGGATTATTTAGAAGTAATTTAGACTTGAAGAAAAATGAAAATGATATATTTATTGACATACTTTGTTTAGATGACTTGGAAGAAAACAAGCCTATTCTACCTAGTGAAGAAGATATTAAAAAATATAATAGTTTATTGAAAGAAGATACTTTGACAGATAAATTAGTTTCCTCATTTGCTCCAAACATATTTGGATATGGTGCTATAAAATTATCAATAATGTTGGAATTACTTGGTGGTGTTAGAACAAATAAGAGGGGTGATATTAACATATTATTAGTTGGTGATCCTTCAATGGCAAAATCTGAGTTATTGAAATTTTCTAAGAAAATCACACAAAAGTCAATTTATACAAGTGGTCGTGGTTCATCGGCTGCTGGTTTAACTATTGGTATGGTAAAAATGGATGATGGTAGAATGATTGCACAGGCTGGTGTACTACCTATATGTGATATGGGATTTGCATTTATTGACGAGTTTGATAAAATGAATAAAGAGGATAGATCTTCCATGCATGAGGCTATGGAACAACAAACAGTTAGTATAGCAAAGTCAGGAATACAGTTGACATTACCAACAAGAACGAGTATTTTGGCAGCAGCCAATCCAAAGTATGGTGTTTATGATAGTCAGATATCTCTCATTGATAATATAGATATACCAGCACCATTATTGAGTAGATTTGATTTAATATGGTTGATAAAAGATAAGATACATCAAACAGAAGATATGGAAAAAGCAACACACATACTAGATTCTTTTACTACAAATGAGCAAGAATCTTTCTTTAATGAAAGAGAACTTATGACTTTCATAAACTATGCAAGAACATTCACACCTTCTTTAAAAAATGAAGCTAAATCTAAATTACTAGAGATATATGAAAGAATGAGAAAAGCAAGTTCACAATCACAAATGCCTGTTGGAACAAGACAGTTAGAAGCTTTAGTTAGACTTAGTATGGCTTATGCAAAATTAAATTTAAGAAGTGAAGTTACCGTTGAAGATATTTTAAGTGTTGAAAAATTAATTAATAATATGTATGAGGCTTTTGGCTTGAGTTTAGAAGGCAACAATATACAACAACAGATATACTTTGACAACAAAAATAATAAGCAACATGATGCCATTACAATATGGAACTCTTGTATGAATGAAGATAAAACTGTAAGTTTAAGGGAATTTGAGTTGGAATTGATTGCCTCTGGAATGACAGAAAACTCATCGAAACATTTAATTGACCGTTGGGAGAAGAATAATGTAATAAAGCTGAAAAAAAATGGAAGGTATGAACGTATTGGTTAAAAAAACAAAAGAAGAAGTTTCATTAGAAACAGAAGAAACCATATTAGATCAGAAAGTAGAACAAGTAAGTTCTGAGGAATCAGAACCATTAGTTCTTGATGTAGATCAATTAGATGGTGTAGGTGCTGTTACAAAAAAGAAACTAGAAACTTTTGGTGTAACTAATTTAATAGATATATGCGTTAGAGGTTCCAGAGAAGTTTCAGAAATTACAGGTGTGGCAAAACCAACGTGTGATGCATGGGTGTTTAAAGCTCAAAAGATTTTAGAAGATAACAATCTTATTAGAAAATCAGATATGGGCGTAATGGAACTTATGGACTATCACGAACAAATGCCTGTTTTATCTACTAAATGTGATGAAGTTGACAATCTTATGGGTGGTGGTATTCGTGCAGAAGCTACTTATGAAATTTATGGTGAATTTGGAGCTGGTAAAACACAATTTTGTAACACAATAACTTGTGAAGCCATATCAAAAGGTGAAAATGTTATTTGGATTGATTGTGAAGATACTTTTAAACCTAGAAGAATAGTAGAAATGTTAATGGCAAGAGAAGAAATTGAAAGTGAAGAAGCCAAAGAAAAATTAAATTTAATTACATATCTTTACTGTCCAAACACAGAACAATTACTTGGTACAATTAATGCATTATCAAAAACTTTACTTGAAAAGAAACCTGCTTTAGTTGTTCTTGACGGAGCCATTGGTCAGTTTAGAGAAGAATATTTAGGTAGAGGAACTTTGGCAGATAGACAAATGCAAATAGCAAGATTAATGACTCATATTAAGAATATATCATTTTACTTTAGATGTCCTGTTGTATTTACAAATCAGGTACAATCTGATCCAGCTATGATGTTTGGTGATCCAATTAAACCTATTGGAGGTAATGTAGTAGCTCATGCTTCAACATATAGAATGTACTTTAAGAAATCAGGTAAGAAAAGAATGGCAAGAATGGTAGATAGTCCTGAACACGCACAAGCTGATGCAGAATATATGCTTACCGATAAAGGTCTTGTTAATGTTGAATAAAGTAATCGAAGGTGATTCTCTTAATAAAATTAAAGAACTTCCTGATAACTCAGTAGATTTAGTTATCACAAGCCCACCATATGATAATATAGAGGGTAGTGGATATTCAAAAGGCAAGAAAGATGTATTGTTTTTGAAACTATATTCAGATTTTTTTAATGGTATTTTAAATGAGATTCATAGAGTCTTAAAACCAACAGGTCAATTTTATCTTAATTTGAAATCAGGTACAATAAACAAGACACTTGTGACACCACATTGGATTGAGTTTCTTGATTCTTTTAAGAAATTTAAATTAAAATCATATATTATTTGGAAATATTCAGGTTCTTTTGATTCAACAAAAGTTAGGTTTCATTTGGACTATGAAATAATATATCATTTATCTAAGACAGATGATATAACAATTAATTATGAAGAAGATGAAAAAGATCCATTAACATCAGTATGGTATATACCTCATTTTATATCTAATAGGTTGCACCCTGTTCAAATGCCTGAGGCATTAGCAGAAAAAATCATAAAACGAGGTAGTAAGGAAGGTGATTTAGTCCTTGATATGTTTGCTGGTAGTGGAACATCATTAGTGTGTGCTAAGAAATTAAAAAGAAATTATCTTGGTTATGAAATAAACCCTGAGTACGTTGAGATTATTAATAAGAGATTGAATGAGTAAAAAAGACATTATAGATAAATTAAAACGTGAAGTTGCTTCAATGCCACAATTTGACTTAAAATGTGGTGTTTGTCATAGAAAATATGGTAAGTATTTTGTTTTTCATCATAAACAATACATAGATAGTGATAAAATATACTCAGATTTTTCTGATACCTATGCGTATAATGAGTATGTTTTACCTATAATAAAAAAAGATCCTAATCGTTTTGCTTTACTTTGTAAGAAACATCATACATCTGTTGAAAGATTAAAAATGTTTACACCAGAGAATTTCGAAAGACTTATAAAGATAGCAAAAGAAAGTAGAAATGATGGGAGATTCAGAACTAAATCAAGTAATACCACCAGACGAAAAGTTCGTGGGAGAGGGAGAAAGAGCTAGTCTTGTAATTCTTAAATCAATATTTGGTAAATCAGCAGAATATAAAATACAATATCCTTTCTTCAAATTAATGTCAGAAGAATTTTACGACACATTATCTGATACACAGAAAAAACAAACATTAGATATAGTCATTTTTAGACCATTGGCAAAAACTATTGTTATTAGAGTTCAAGACAAACATCATAAAGGGATATTAACAGCTTCAAAAGATTTAATTCAAAAACAAATGTTAGAGTGGAATAATTGTGTTGTAGTTGATTTATGGTGGGAAGAGTGTCCGAATCTATGGGCAGATGAAGTTAATGAAAAATCTATGGAAGAGGTTTCAACATATCTAAGGAAGGCTAAATTACTATGAAAACAGTATTTGTATATGGTTCATTATTAAATCCTACTGTTAGACAAATGGTCATAGGAAGAGAAGTACCTGCAAAAGCAGATTCATTAAGCGATTATATACAAGTTTCACATTCTTTACTACCATATCCTTCTATTGATAAAGCAAAAGGATTTGTTAGAGGCATAACCTTTGAAGTATCAGATGATGAATTAAAAAAATTAGATAGATATGAAACTAGTCATTATAAAAGAATAGAGGTTAAATTAAAAAGTGGAATAAATGCAATATGTTATACTGATTCCTCATACTAAGGTTTCATCAGCCCATTGAATACAATAAATTAATCGTTCTTCCATATCTTCATCCATATTCTCAGATTCACCAGCTTGATCTAAACAGTAATGGATTATTTCATGGTTAATAGTTTTATATATATCTTCAATAGTTTCATGGTTTGGAAGAAAAATTAAACATCTTCCTGTTTCGGAATAATAAATACCCCTATTATCATCATCATATCCATTTATTCTCAAGTCCATTTTTAAAGGCATACCTAATTATCCAAAAAGATAAATAATAAAGTTTATTAAAAAAATCATGCCTAATCCTGTAACTCGTTTCTTAAATTGGTATGATAACTACCTAACCCATTCCCTAGTTCTATCTGCTTTTATACTATATTTACAGATTCCTCATACAATTTCGGCTGCCGAGTGCTTTTTTGCTGAAGGTAGTATAGGGCTTTTTGGATTTCATCCTATAACTGATTTCTTGCTTTATGGCATAGACTTGCTAGAGGCAATACCCCTCGTAGGTATAACTCTATCAATAGTGTCGAGAATAAAAAATAGGCTATAACTACCAAGTTGTACCCTTATCACTACAATCCATATGTGAACCACAGTTAGGACAAATTAGATGACAAGCATTTAATTCTTTCATCTTGAAACCACAACGGTCACAAGTTTGTTTTATATTTCGTTTCCCCATGAATCCCAACCCTCAGCACGTTCTCTAGCAAACAATTCTATTCTTGGTAAATCACCACATAGTTGCACTATCTTATCTCTTACAATATCAGGTTTCTTTGAATGTCTTTCTCTTGGTGTCATAAGTACACTTGATATGGTATTATCCACAACTATTGGTTTACCTTTCACTCCTATCAAACAACATTCACAGTTAGATTTTGTGTAATAACCTATACCAAAGAATGGTTTTTCGTTCTTTTTATTCAGTTTTATCCATGAGAAACCAAGCGTTCTATAATCAAAACCCCATGCTTTGATTACATCTAAACCTATTTGTAAGTTTGGAAAAGTAACCCACATGAATAACATACAGTTTTCATCTGCTATTCTATTAATAGGTAAATTACAGATATCTTTAGTGTCCATCACATCATATGATATTCCACCATACTTAGCTGGTCTATCTGAATCAGGATTTTGTCTTTTATCTCTGTATTTCCAAGGTGGATCTGCATAGATAATGTTGTATTTCTTATCTAAGTTAATTTCGGAACCCATTTTCTCAATCCCATGATCTTTGGTTTGTTTCTAACCAATCCATTACAACATTTGCATCTTCTTCTTTTACTTTCACCATTTTCTCTTTTAATTTGGCTTTCTGGTATATATCTAGCACAACCTTGACAGTAGAAATTAACTCTATCAAACTTCCATCTAGTACAAACGCTTTTACACATAAGTTTTAAACTTATATTGGGAATATAAATCTTTCACTCTATCATATCGTTTAAAACGTTTCCACCTAATAGGGCTTCTTGTGTTAAACCTTCCATAATTTCTTCAATATCTTGATCAGTTAATTTTCTACATCTAGTTTTCCGTATCATATCTACGTCTTTTTGTGGATCAACTGTTGCGATATCTCGTAAATCTTGTGGATCATACATTTGTTCATACTCAGCAAATCTCTTGCACATTACTCTAAGTGTTTGTAGAGTAACGTAGTGATGTATGAATTTTTCCCTGTCAGTTAGTTCTGTCTTGTCCATTTTCATAGTATAATTTCTCCGTTGCTTTATAGTATAGATTTAATTCATGCATATCCCAATCTTTAAATCTCTTATCACTATCAACATGAATTGGTATAAATAACTTTGTTTGCATTTCCAATATCTTCTTTATCAATTTATCTTTTTCACTCAAATGTCTTCAATATCATTTGTTTGAAATCACTTATAACCTTTTCTGCTGCATATTCCATCTGTCTTACGCCTATTACTCGTTTTTCACCAAATAAATGCTTCATATTTGTATGAAGTATATTAAAATTACTAACAGTAATTACTGTTACATTTGGCGTGTTCTTCAATAGTTTTTGAAACGATTTATAGCATTGATCAAAGTAGATATCTTTTCTTATCTTACCACCATTCTTAATGTAGTTTGGCATACCATCAGTTATGATTATCAATATATTCTTCTTTCCTCCCATTTCCTTTAACATCCTATCTGAATATTCAATACCCATATGTGTAGGTGTAAATGCATAGTGAGGATCAACTGATATTTTATGACAATCTTCGTAAGAATTTATCTCTTCAATACCTATATTACCAATCCTATTACTAGACCAAAGGTTTCCCTTTACAGTAATATTTGGTATATTCTCAACTGATTTGAATAATGTAGCCATTAATTCTCTTGCAATCTTTATTTTTTGACCTTTCATTGAAGAAGATGTGTCTATTGAAACAAGAATCTTACCACCTTCATCTTTTCCTTCATCAATAAAACAATGATCAAGATCAGTTCCTTTTGATAAGTTTTCTATATATTCATCAATATCAATATCATCACCACTATGAGAAACTACTCTTCTTTTACCCATTTGTAAGAATTTTAAGAGTTTCTTAATCTCACTTACCACTTTTTCGTTATGTGAGTATTCTTCATTCCCTGTCCTTACTATCTTTCTCACCATTGAAGGTGTTGTATCTGTTGAAGAGTTAAGCAGAATATCTTCCACTTCTTTATGTTGTTTCTCGCCTAACTGTTTACCGTTGTTTATGAGGTTATCCTGTTCCTCGTCAGATAATTTCTCTGACTCACCACGTTTTTGTTTCTCAGCTAGTTCTGTTAACAGTTCCTTAAAATCGTCATCCATTTTTTTAAAGTCCCCAACCAACGTTTCAACTGCATCAGTTTTATCCATTTTTTCCAAAGAATCATCAGATAATGGAGAAGATTCTGAGGTACTAGCATTACCTGACATTCCTCTAACACCATTCATTTCTATATGTTTATTTTTATAATATTCATCTGCATCTTTCTTTTTCTTATCAGCAAGAAATTCATCTATTAGTGGTTTTAAGATTACTATCATTCTAAGTGCTCCAAACCTATCTGTTTTTTCCACATCTTTGATAGTTTTAACCATTAAATTATAGTATTTTGGATTATATTTTTTTACTTTTTTCTCTTGATAGAATCTTATCCCTAACAAACAACCTAAAGGTGTGTCATAATCATCTCTTTTTAAGTCCTTTCCTAGACCTCTTAGACATCTATTAAATTTATCCTGATATGAAATATATCCTTTTGTTAAATGTGATTCAATTCTTTGATCTTCCAACACATTCCACATAGCTTTGTAATAAAACTGATTTTCTGAATTCCATAACTTGAATAATTTTATCATTTGTGTAAAAGGTGTTTCATAAATAACATGACCAAGTTCATGTAATAATGCTACATATTTTGTTATGTTTTTCCTTGTAGGTGTGGCAAGAGTTATTCTAAATTTTGATTTTCCATGCCATGTACCTCTATACTCAACAAAATTCTCACCTTTCAGATATCTTAATTCTATTTCTGCATTTCTTACATACTCAGCAATCTTTTTTGTTTTGTCGAATAATTCCTTCTCACTAAGAAGTTCTAAATCTCTAGGCATCTTTATCCTCCAACCATTTTTTTGCACTTATTTCTTGATCATGTTTCATAAGAACTTTGAATATGATATCATAGAATGACATTCCATTTTCTGTTGCAATTTTATCCAACCATTGTATTCCTTCTTTTAGTTCAGGATCATGTTCTGCCATAGCTACTATATCATCTACCATTTTTCTAAATGTACTATCAGTTTCTTTCATTACCAATCGATCTCCGTTTTATCCATAATATCAGGTATTAAGTTACTACATAACATAGTTCTGGCTGGCTTACCGAATATCTTTTTCTTCTTATTACTTTTGACAATTAAAGTGTTCCACTTAGATTTAGTTAGTACACCTCTACACTCATGTTCATCAGCACTAGAAGCTATAAACCAATCACCTTTCAATGTTTCAACCATGTCTAACAATGTATTATAATATTGTGGTATGGATTGATCACATACAAAAAATTCATTATTAGTATAGATTTTCTTACGCCAAGGTGGATCAATCATAAAGAATGTATTCTCTGAGTCAACAGCTTGTATAGTTTTCTCATATGATACACCTGTAATAGTTGCTTCTGGAAATTCTTTTTGGCAAAATTCTTGTGAGTGAGGTGATAAATCATTAAGATATATTTCCATTCTTTCTTTGAAAAATCTATAACCATATTCATTTAGAACTTCTTTTCCACTTCTTTCTTTATCTCTCAAAACTTCATATGTTCTTGCTTTACCAGCAAATGGTTCACAATAAACTTCATATGAATCTCTACCTTCTGGTATTAATCTATACCAAAGTGCAACTATCTGATCTGCTGTTAAAGCCATACCAGCAGTTCCACCTAGTAATTTTTTACCCCATACACTAGTAGGTTTACCATCAATATTTCCACTACCAAATTGGTTAGCCCATTTTTTAGGTTCGGTCATTTTATTATTACCTCTACTTTCATTATTGCAAATGTTATTCCAAGCATTATTGGAACTGATATAGCTGGTATAACTATTACAAATAGTTCAGGTCTTTTCTTAAATATGTTCATTATAACATCACTCCAAACGTATCATTAATTCTTACTTTAACAAGTTCTCTTTCCTTGTCATCATTATATTTAATTAAGAATACATTTCGTAGTGCTTTTGTAAGATTTATTTTCTCTATAACATCTTCACCATTCAACTCTTTCAAATATGTTATAAATTGCATTATATCCCTAGTTGATATTGTATATTCAAGTTGACCTTTTGATCTAAGTGCGTGAATGTCATGGGCAAGTCTAAGAAGTGGATCGACTATGAATTGATTCTCTTCCTTTATTTCATCAGTTTTTAACAATTTCTTAAATTGTTCTTCGTTAGGATAATCCCAAACTCTTCCAATAAATCTTGATCTAACATCTTCTGTCAATGTATTAACACCAGCATAAGATACAGGATTAACTGTCCAAATAACACTTAACTTACAACCTTTGTTTAATTTGTATGTTTTTCCATTTGCAACAATATATTTTCTACCGTCACAAATACTATTCCATGTTTTCTGAACATCATGGTCTTGAGCATTAGCCTCATCACCATAGATACAAGCATGACCAAATTGATTAGCCACTTCTATTCCTTTTGGAAGTAAACCTAAACTGAAAGCAGTTCCATCTTTATTGATTTCTTTTCTGCCTATTAGATCTCTATCTGTTGTTCCACTTCCTAATGGCTGTGTAACCAATGCAATATTATGTTTTTTGCAAAGTGTGTGAACAAGTAAAGTTTTTCCTTGACCTTTTTCTGATTCTATAAGATATGGAAAAGTTCCTGATAGTAAAGCTCTTTCCAAATCTTCATACTCATTGTCAATTTCAGTATAGTCATCCCATACAACAATATCTTGTGGATTATATTCCTCAAAATTTACTGGTAGAGTAGGAATACTACCATCCCAATTAGGCATTATCCCCATACCTCCAATATTACCATAGCTCCACATACTTTTTCTTGTTTTTGAGAATTTCCATATTTCATTTTTATATTGACTCCTTTCATTTCAAACTTACTAGTTATATATTCCTTGTTGTTTCTTACATCCCAAACAACAATTTTTTTAGGTGCTTCCAATGTTTTCTTATATCTTAGACGATATAATAATTCAGGTTTTTTCATAGTCCTATCTCCTTTAATTTTTTATCTAGCTCAGCTCTTGATTCTTCTGGCAATTCATCAAAATAAGACATAACTATATTAAAACCATCATAGAATTGTTTATAGAGTTTTAATTGTTTTGGGTTATCCCATAATTCAATATCTTTTTCACTCATATTTATCACCTTTGATCATCTTTATAGCTATCACATGATAACAATTCAATGTGTGTTGGAATCCCAAACAATCACAATCATATTCCCCTTTTATGATTTGAACTGTATGTGTTTTAGTTTCGTCACTCTTTGAAGGTAAAACCCATGTGTTATCGTCAACTTTAGTGACCTTATCCAATATGGCTTTAGCCTTTTTTTCTTGTTGTAAGCTCATTTTTACCACTCCACAGGGCAATCTCTATCATCAATTACCCAATGCATCTGTTTCGTCTTATTTGTCATAATTTTATATCCTTTTTTGCTAGGTGGAAGCTCCATATATAAACCATCTTCTAAATCGTGAATAATTATTCCTTCTTCATGTTTAAAATTACAGCTAACATAACATTCAGGGCATTTGAATATCAATCTAAATCATTCCTCGATTCTTCGTAGGCAATACCAGCTTCGTTAGCACATTCTTCGCAGAATCCATTATCATCAGTATATTCAACTGTACTTGTACAAGATTCGCATACAGGGAAGTCATGCTCAAAATTAGCATTTCGTGTCTTGTCCAATTTCTATTGACTCACCTTTGATAAACGTGTTTTTTTCTTTGATTCGTTCATTTTAATTTTTGCTTTTTGCATTTTTAATTTCCTTGATTTATTCATTTTTTTATTCTTCATACCTCTTCTTACCCAACCTTTACAACATGGACAAAATTTTGAATTAATCACTTCTTCTTTAGGAAAGATTTTTCTGCATAATCTACAATAAACATTAGTTTTCCAATCCATATGTCTTCCAATACCCTTATGATTAAGGCATTTTCCAATACAAGTTCCTATTTCAGCCATTATGGTTTCACCAAGACTAACATATCTGAAATCCTCCACTTTCTCTTAAAAACATACAGAAGTTCTCAAAATTATCTTCACTATATGGATAAAGATCTTGATACTTTCCATCTTCTTCAAGTTCTTCTTTAATTGGCTTACAAATCAAATCTAATCTATTTTCTTCTAACATTTTTTCCAACCGTTCAGCTATTTTTATTGCAAGAAGATTATCATATTTCACACCATCATTAAAATGAAGACCTTTTGCTTGTTTTTCACTTAATAAGTCATAACAAGTAAGTTCTATTGCACCAGCTATTGATCTCCACCACCAAACGTTATTTCTAAAGTATATTCCACAATTTTCTTTTTCTAACCTATTTGTTATCTTGAAATATTCATCAACTGCTTTTTTATCTTTCCAATTAGGTTCTTGAGGCATTACTTCACCTTTTCGCATTAACGGATTTAATCCGTAAAGATCAAATCCCATTTTAATCGCACTCCTCACAACATCTTTCATTGTTGTTATTAGTTCCATCGAATTGTTCCATTACTGCTTCATATAACATTCTACCATCATTACCTAAGAACTCAGTTTCAATTCTTCCTAATTTCATTTCATTAACAAGAATCTTCATTGCTATTTTATCCAAAGGCATACCTATTTCAATAAATCTGTATATGAAATTTGCATAGTTTGTAGTATAACCATTTGTTTGAAGTATTTTTGTCACACTCAATCTACCAAAGTTTGATAAACCTATTTGAGGATTTGTTCTTACAGCTTCTGCTGTTATAAAACCCATTTGATCACTTAACGCAAGATAAGGACAGCCACAAGAAAAGATTTTCTTTTCAGCTTCCCTTAAATCATGTATTAAAGATATTGCTTCGTTCATTTTGATTCCACCTTACTTATTTCATATTCCATAGCCTTTTGTTTCAAATAACATTCACGACAGAAAAATATATCATGTATTTCATGCTTGTTTGATTTTATAATAAACACACTACACGTACATTTCATTTCTGCTGTTTTATTACAACCTATTGCATTACATTTAGTCATCTTTTCGTTCTCTCCATCCTAATCTATAATCTGACATATCTGGCTTCCACATAACTTTACATTTAACACCATCGTCATCTGTAAATTCAATCCAATCACCAAAACCTGTTTCAACATTTAACATTCTCATTGCTTTGTAATTACGGTTCATATGTATTTGCATATTTCTTGACATATCTAATAATAAATCCAAACGTTCACAAGCACCATCAACAAGTTTATCTTTCTTTTGATAATCACCTTTAGTGTTTAATAATTCAATTTTCATATTAAGTAAATACCTGTCTAAGATATTGAACTTTTCAGGCAAAGTAGCCACCTATTTCACCAACTCATTATTTAACATAATGAGTGAGGATATACGTTTGTATAACTTGAAATTGAAGTCTTCCGACCATTCATATTCAGGTGTCTTTAGTGTGTCAGAAATAACATCACCTAATCCATCACTAACTATGTGATCATTCTTATTATTTGGTAAAGATATGTTTTTATACACTTTAGGTTCTGCAATTACTCTTGCCATTACAAATGATAAGTGTTGCACTATCTCATTATGTCTTTCAAATATATGGAATAATTGTAACCAATCCAAAGAAACGCCTGTCTTTTCAATCTTTTCCTTTTCAACAGTAAGACCTTGACCATTTCTTTCATTTTCACCACTCACACTTGATAAGAACTTTATCTTTTCCTTACCAATAGTATCATCTAAGGCTAAGAATCGTGGCATTTTATACGACATTGCATTAAACAACAAATCATTAAAATACCATTTTGCACAATCGTGATTGTCCATTTTAAATGTTGTATAGACATTTGTATAATCACAACTTTTCATTGCACTAGATGGTTTTTGTGGCTGTGTATAATCAGTAGTCACTAAACAACCTGTCTTTAATACTTGTAAAGCTTCGCATATTTTACTCATTGACCATTTGAAATCTTTTGAAATATCTTTCTTTGATTTGAATAAACCACACTTCAAAGCTAAATCCTCATAAGGATTCTTACTAAATCGTTCTTCATCAGATCCCATAGCTAATTCCTTAATTGGAACGTATAGTTGATTTGGTATTGGCATATAAAATGCGATTGATTGCGACATTTCAACAAATGCCTCTTTCATCTTTCTATCTTTCAAATGTTTTGACAAAGTTACATTACGTCTAGTTGCACCTATATTATCTGCGTAATCTAACATTATTCTTGATTGGATCATTTTAATTCTTTACCTCCCTAGCTATTTTCTCTTCTAACCAGTCGTTATATGAATAATCATCAAATTCAATTCCATTTAACTCTAATTCTGTTAAATATGATTCATATTGATGAATAAACTCTTCTCTTTCGTTCTCTGCCTCAGCTTTATCAGAAGTATTATCTATTCGTTTCGCTTTAATTTTACCGAAGTTATCCTCAAGAAAGGAATGAAAGTCATCAAATATACCATTAGTTACCGATGTTTTTGCTTCTTTCGTTTCTTGTTTCTTTGTTTTCGTTTGTGTTGATTGTGTTTTTTGTGTTTGTTCTTTATCTTTTGTTTTCTCGGTTTTGAGGACTGTGATTTGTGGGTTTTGTGGTTTCCTCTCATATGTCCATCTGTTGAGTGTTGGATTCCACCACGAATCGTCACCTGATGACATTGTGATTGTCTTAGGGTGATGAAAGGAAGAGTTTGAACATTCAACTCCTTCTACTTTTGTCCAGCCACTACCAAAGGTTCTTATTCCTTGTGGTGTTAAAACTGTAACTTTCTCATCTATTAGTTGCAAATAGTTGATACCATAATATTTCACTAACCATGCCATTACTCTACTATCTGATAGATTATGCATTTCAGGTAAACGTGCTTCTGGTCTTGTTTTTAATAATTCAATAGCCATATCGTCATAATCACGCCATACACCATTATGGAATAATACACCTTTTGAATCCTTTCCTTTGCTATCACAATCATGGTCAAGATTCTCTTCGCTTAATGGGAATGGGTGGCATAATTCATTATTTGTTCCACCATGGGTAGTAATTCTAAAGTGAACAATTATTGGTAATTGAATCTTATTCTTTTTGATTTGCTCATCAATGTATTCGGCAGTAACGTGTAAACCTTTTTCCCAATATACATATTTACCATCTGTCCAAGCAAATCCACCACCATCACGATTAGTTTGTTCTGCACTTTCTAAAATCTCTTTCTTTGGATTACCAGTATTATCGGTAAATTTCATTATAACGCACATTATTCATCTTCCTCCTCATTAACCTGATCATCTTCTTGCATCAGTTCCTCAAGATAACTAAAATCTTCTTCAACACTTGTTAATTCTACACTTTCATCAAGTCTATCTCCAAGAGTTTGTTGTCTTTGTTGATTTCTTTCCAAAGCTTGTTCTAAAGCTTCATTCCTTCTTTGCAATCTTGCCTCTTGTAAGGAAACATCTCTATTCCATGATTCAATATTTGTATGTGATTCTATCAAATCTTCTTCAACAGCTTCCACAAGCATTTCATGTTCTAATTTCATAATTGGTTTCAATAATTTGTAATTAACAGTTCTTGTTTTTCTTGATAAATCAGGAACAACATAATGAGTTTTTTGGTTGTTCTCACCAATCCACAAGTGATCACGTAAATAATTATCTGTGTAATTTAACATATACATAACACAAGTGTAATAATCACTTGAATCTTTAAACTGTGGTAATACTCTAAACTCAACTGTGTGTCTTTGATGCCAAGGGTGAAGATTCATTTTGAAATATCTATCTGAATTTCTTATAATGGAATTTTCAGGATCAAATACATCTTTACAATAGCCTGAATTATCTTCAATTCTGTCAAAATATTCATTTTGACCAACTCTACTACAATTCTTTTCAACATGATTTGTCAATCCATCAAATATACCATCATAGAAATCTTTTGTTAATAGTGGTTCAACCATTTTATTATTTGAAAATGAAACGTGAATATGACCACCACAATATTTGTTAGTCCTTTGTGGATAACATTTCTGAATTATATATCTAAATTTCTCCAATCCTTTTGTGTTAAATCTAATTGGTTCTGTTGTCATCTCACCAATATGATATAAATTATCAACACTACCAAATCCTTTTACAGAACCATCAGATTTTTGGTCTAAATGATAATAAATCTTATCTACTGTTTTAGAATAATGTGGATTTCTAGTCCATACACCTTCAAATTCTGCTCCAAATCTGTAAAGTGGATAAACTAAATTCTCAAGATCATATTGATATACTTTAATAATCTTACCTGATTTAGCACAATTTTTACAAATTGATGAAGAATCTATTGAATATCTTGATTTATAGACATAAAGACAGTTTGTACAATACCAAGTATGTGAACGTTCTTTAAACTGTTTTCTTGAATTAGCAAGATTAGTTCTGTCTATTTTTTCTTTATTCTTTACTAATTTTGTAAGTAAATTTTTCATAAATAGATCTTGTTGTAATACGAAATCATATCCGTATTCTTCTGCTATTCTAGTTGCTGTTTTTGTAAGCAATCTAATCGTGCTCCTTCTTCATTACAGTAGCTACCGATATTACCGATTCAACTGAACGAATATAACATAATTTTTCCCATAATTTCTGAATAAACTCATTGACCTTCTCAGTAAATACCTCAATTTGTCGATCAGTAAATGTTCCGACTATTGTTGTATTAACATAATCTTGTGGTTTATGAGTAATTGCCATAAATGATAAGTTTGGAGAGCAATTATGATTTACATAATTCCAATTATAACCTAAACTTCTCATATCAAAGTTAAAGTTATCACCTAAATATTGCAATTCAGGTTCGCTACTAGTTGCACAATCATTTATAAAATTGGATAAATTATATGTTCTTAATCCTACTTGATCACCATTTTGATCAAATCCTGTTTTTGTTGCATATCTTCCATTAGCTTCTTTAATCAATGCTTTTGTTAATGGTTCGGATCTAAAAGCTATTTCCAATCCGACATTATTTCTAAGCACTTTTACTATTGCTACCTCTTTTTTCCTAGAAGAGATTTTTATTTCTCTTCCATCAGTTTTTGTTAATTTCATTTCTTTGATACCCTCATTTTACCTTCATATTCTTGTTGGAGCTTCTTCATTGAATTAGCCATTAATACCCAGAATGAATCTCGCTTATCTGTTGATTGAACAATATTCTTTAGTGTAAAGTTAATATGATCACCACATTTGTCTAAATTCTCATTAGTTCCATATATGGATAACATTTTTCTTGAGCAGAATCTACAATACCATTGGGTGAGTTCATCACCATGTTTGTTGAATAAGGCAGTACCAATTTGTACGCCTTTAAACTCATTTCTACGTTCAACCTTACATTCACTACAAGTGAACTTGCGAGGCTTCCAATTCCGAGATTTCATGGTAATTCGTACTCCTATTGACTCACTCCTTGTTTCAAATATGTCATTGTTTTATACATGATCATTGTAATATTCATTTTGTTAGTGCCTCACTTAATAGTGCTGTTGATATTCCCTTATTCAAGAAATATATTCTTAATTGTGTATAATCTCTTGAACAACAATTACAAGTACATAAATTATTCATTATTCATTTGCCTCCATTGTGTTTAATCCATCATCTGTAAGTTGTCCATACATTTCATGCATTGATTGTTCCATTAACCATTCCATGTATGTTGGTAATCTATATACTGGTGATATAAGAAATGCAATAGGAATTGCTCCAACTGGTTCAACAGTATCTAAATCAAATATATCAGGTTCGGCTGTGTCTTTTTTTAATAGCCATTCATATTTTCCTACAAATACCATTTATATCAACCCAAATCCCCATAAAACAAAAAGTATAGCACCAGTACCTACTAATAAGCCTGCAATATATGGTTCTAATTCATGTAATACTTGTCCTTCTTCTGTCATTAATTGTAATTTACGGTTAATTTTCATTTATATCAACTCCTCAAATAACATATGACCAAATCCACATTTCTTACATAACCAGTGTTTTCTTTGAGTATCATTATATTCTTTATTTTCCTTCTTATTCCATATAGGTGAAGTCGAAGTGGTGGTAGGATGTGATGAATGAATAGACTGGAGAGAAGATGTGTGAGGCAATAACCCTTGCATATTGCCTTTTCTACCACCACTAGTGTTAAACATAATAGGTAATATTCGGTCTAAATGTAATAATGAGTAGTTAAATTCCAATAAGAATAACTGGTTATCAGTATTATCAATGAAATCATTATAATTATCAATAGTTTTGTTTATTTTAATCATTTTATCCTCAGTTGTGTATGGCAAATATCCTTCAATTCCAGCTCTTCCTATCTTTTTGAGTATTTTTGTTAAACGCAGGTGTATATCCCTTATATCCTGTAATTGAGATTGAATAATACTATCAAGCACTTCAATATTAAAATCAATCCCATAGAACTTTTCAATAAGGGCTACTGCCTTACGTTCATACTTGGAGGATGCCACATTGTTATTAGATAGTGAGTTATTGTAATAACTACCGTATATATCATTTAACATATTAGCTTTAGATCTATTACTAATACGCACTTGTCGGTGTTTCCTACCTGTCATAACAACCACACAGCCACACAGATCCAGCGAACTAGCTGGACAACCTTAGTAAGAATATTACTAATGACCTTAGTAAGTAAATACATAATACTAGACAATAAAATCAATCTCAACATATACACAGCCACACAAATCCAGCGCAATTAAAGGCAATTACTGTTTTATAAATGACTATTTTGTTAAGGGATATTAGTCCAATTTTTTAGCGCCATAGGTATTTATACCCTTTGATTATTTTTTTCTACTTATATATTAGCTTGGCACCGATCAATGATCGCTAAGTGATATATAAAGCGACTGGGCGATCAAGATCGCAGAAGTGATATATAAAGCGTAATGAGGCGATCACAACTCTAGGCACGAATCTGCGATCAGTAGGCGTGAGTGCGATCACGCTGGATTCACATGGCTGTGATAGTAATAACATGGTTGAAAGTGATTCAACCTCTTGTCCTCAAGGACTAAGTAAAGAGGAATGGGAATCAATCCAACAAGACCGTATAATGAAGAAATCGGCTTCAATGTACGAAACGGTCTTTAACGGATTGATAACAAAGTTCCTAGTCATAGAACCTTGGGTAACTAAAGAGAAGAGGGATAAGAACACAGGCGAGATCATAGACAAAGGCGGAAAACAACGATACTCATACAAAATCGATGCAAAAGCCCTTACAGAATACGTCAACAAATGGTGTAATCTCAAGTTTAGAATGTCTTGTGACTATCGCAATATCATAATGTGGAAACCAACCAAAGAAGAGGAAATAGCCCTATTGAAAGAGAACGGCTACAAATCTATGCCACAATACGATTAACTGTATTCAATACCCTAAAAGAGAGAAAGTAGCTTAGACGTAAGTGAATGAATTGAGATTTATTTTTACTAATTGATCATTAGTGAGAGTAAATCCACGCCCTTTTTTCCACAAACTGGTAGCGACCTAGTGCGTATGGCGAAAAAATGAAAATTCGACTATTCCACATATATATAAGGCGTAGGTTCTATTTCTTATCCGAGGGGGCTGGTTTGTTCTCAATCGCCTCTCCTACGATTGTACCTTGTAGTCTAAATGCACATCTTATAAGTCCATTCTTCGAGTGTTCACCAAAGTGAAGATTACAGGCAATACACATAACCTTCTCAAGTTGCTTAATCCCTAGCACGTTCCTTCTCCAAAATAGACTCTTCTGATTCTCCACAAGTTCTACAATAGAATTTGAACTCTTTTATAAAGAAATTGGGGTGGTTGCATGATCTGTTCATTTTGAAAAGTGCTCCTTTAAGTGCAAAGTACAACACTTCTCACAGGCGTATTTCCCATTAAGTGTAGCTACCGACTCTTCGTCTTTTTCCTCTTTACAATAGTCACAATCGAACTTCAACGCATTTCCTCCAACACGCTTGTTTTATATATCTTTCGTTTATCAACAGGCTTTGAACGTGTGCATTGATTCAAAAGTGCCAATCCCCCAAGTACGAGGATGCCTATGATTCCCTCGCCCATCATGGCAAACGGAACGAAAATCCAAAGTCCGATGAACGCAAAGCTTGACCACTTCATATCTTATTAACGGCAACGAGTTATATAAATGTATGTGTACCAAAACTTCGCCTTCGGCGAAAGAAAGCCACCGACACCTATATGCCCTCGTCAGTTAACGTTGTGCGTGTGTGACCATAAGCAGGTGTTCGGTATAATTAAAAGATCGTAGTTACTATATATAAACGTTATTCTATTTCTTCCTTAACACGTTTAATCTTATCTTCGGCAAGAAACGTTAATTTCCAAAACACACGTAATGGTTTTTCGTTAAGTTCTTTCATTGATACTGTTTTGCCAAATGCTAGTGTAAACCAATTAAGAATCTCATTATAGTCTTCTGGTTCTAGTTCGACCATGCATAGTATTTAAATACTGTTTTAATAAAGTTTGCCTAGCTACTTCGCTACGGTAGTCCTCTATTATTCATAGAAATGCAAGCTCACACCACTAGGCAATAATACTTATATGGTTCAGTATTTATTTGTTCTTATGGGCTTAGATGACGGAATCCCCAATTCAGTAGAGCATACACATGAAGATGGCACAATTCATACCCATGTAGATGGTCAAGTACCACATACACATGAGGAGGGAGCTCGAAATTGTATATGCGTAGAAAAAAGATCAAGATTATGTAATCTACATGGTGGATAATCTTTCTGACAATTATTGACGTAAACTTAACAAAGTTTATAAACAGGCGTAAAGAATACGATATATGGGTTTATTTGAAACTTTAAAGAGTGCCTTTAAATTTACTAACAAATCATACACAGAAACTACTACTAGACCTTCAATTTCACAGCCATATATGAGCACCGATACAGGTGCCAAATTACCAATTTTCCCATTCCCACTCATAATGATTTATGAGTTGGCAGATAACATTGATGCACTTAGAATACCTATTGAAACGTTAAATCGTGAAATCTTTAAGAATGGTTTTGAGGTAGTTGAAAAATACAAGTACAAATGTAATAATTGTGGTAAGGAATTCCAGTACCAACCACTTGCAACTGACATACCTGATGATCAGGCTTTTGAAGCTAATAACGATCCAGAATCACCACACCCAAGAAAGAAGGTAAAAGCACTACCACCCCCAAGTGTTGAACAAGCACTACATGAAGATGTTCAATGTGATACTTGTGGTTCAAATGACTTGGTAAGACCAAGACCTGAAAATAGAAAGATACTTGAAGATATGCTATCTAAACCTGTTAACGGTAACGATCAAACACTTGAGGATGTTACAAGACAGTTGGAACGTGACTTGGAAATTAGTGATAACGCATATTTACTTTGTTTAAAGAATTACTTTATTGACGATAGAACAGGTAAGATTGACCATAAAAGAACTGAAATTAAAGAGTATTTGCGTATAGATCCACCACAAGTAGCTATGATAGCTGATAGTGATGGTAGGATAGGTTTTGATGATAAGAGAAATGCATTATTTGTTTGCCCAAGATTTGAACATAGAGATAAAAGATTAACAACACCGAAATGTGATAGATGTGGTGCAGAAGCACTTAAAGCTGTTATGGAAGTAAACTCTGTATATTCCATAGGTATTCCACAACCAAAACGTGTAGTTTATGGTGAAGGTGAAGTTATTTGGAAGGCTGGTAAATATAGACCACACCTAATTTATGGTTATTCACCTATCTATTCTATTTGGTCAAAGGCTATGTCACTATCTCACATGGATGAATATATTAGAAAATACTTTGATAAAATGCGACCACCAAGAGGATTATTGGTAGTTGCTTCACGTAACTATGAAACCTTTAGAAAGTCATGGGATGCACTTTCACAAAAGGCAACAGAAGATCCGTACATGATACATCCATTAATGGTTGAATCTGACAAGGGTTCTTCAAATATGGCACAATGGATGGACTTTACAGGTTCTTTGAAAGAGTTAGAATTTATTGAGATACGAAGAGAATTAAGAATGATTATAGGAGCCGTATTTGGTGTACTCCCATTCTATTACGGTGAAACACCTGCTGGATGGTCACAAGAAGGACTTCAAGTAACCATTACAAATAGGGCAGTTAAATGGGGACAAGAGATACTTGAGAAGGCTTTCTTTAGAAAAATCGCAGCACACTTTGGTGTAGAGGATTGGACATTACAGTTAAAACTTGGTGAAGAAACTGATAAACTTAGAGATTTGCAAACAGATGGCGTTGAAATACAAAACATGGCAATGTTGCAACAAATGGGCTTTGAGATTACAAGAACACATACAGGTGAGTTTAAAATAAGTAAAGATAGTGCAATTACAGGTGAACTATTAGCCATGCAAGGTGGTGGTTTAGGTGGAATTAATGGTAGAGGTGATATGATGGGACAACAACAGGAAAACGCTACTAACTTCCAAGGTGAACCAAAAAACTCAAGACCAAGTGATATTGGTGGAACTATGGGACAATCACCAGCAAGTGGTAAAGGAACTTCACTATCAAAGAAATCAGCATATCCTGATGGAATTACACCTAAGAACTTTGAAGTTGTTAAAAGTACATTACAAACAGCCGTTGACTTCCAATGGAAGAAAACAAAAACAGTTGACGAATTAAGAAAATCTGCTGGTATGACAGTAAGACAAGCTAGAAAACTAGTTGAAGATGAATTTGAGAATATGAGGAGGTGGGAAGATGATAAGAAAGAGTAGAAAAAAGAATACCGATTTGGCAAAAGAAATAGAGAAAAAAGCCAAAGAAGATATAAAATTAAATAAAAAAGTAATAAAAGCAGTTAGTCCAAAAAAACACGATTTGGTAGATAGAGCACCACTTTATCACATATTAGATGATATTAGAGATTTAATTGATGAGAAACCAGTAGATGGTTATTCATTTCAAAACATAGAGTCAGCTCTTAGAAAAACTTTAAGTAAAGTAAGGGATGCTGACAAGTAGTGGCAACTGAGTTAGATAACAATTCACAGGCAAATGATTTAACTAAAAAACTTTGGAAAGATCATCAAGCCAATGAATATACCCATGTTGATAACTATAAGGAAGCTATTTGCATAAACTGTTTCAAAAGAGATGCTTCATCAGCCACAATAGCTGATATTTGTGGTGAATGTGCTGGAAAACGTGGTAGAGAACCTTTACTTGCAACTATAACACATAAGATGTATGGATTGTGTTTTTTCTGTGGTAAATATAAATTTGAAATAGAACAAATCAATGCAAGATTTTGTAGAACGTGTCATGGAAGAATAGCCAAAGTGACAAAAGAATACAATAAGAAAGGTGGAATGTTTGGTGCTGATCCATTTTGGCAAAAGATGAGAAAGAAACATGGTAAGGATTGGAGATTGATATTTTCACAAAATTTGGGTAATAAACGATGATATTTACAAAATGGATATGGATTATCCCAATAATTATATTCTTTGGAACTATGTTATATGGTCTTACAGTTCACGATATGACACCATCAACAAACGCTCCTTTTGATCATTGTGAGAGAGTTTTACCAACTGCTTCAACTAGGGTGTGTTAATATGTATGACGATGAAAAAACTTGGAAACAGCATTATGACGATTGGAATCACATAATGTTAAGATTACAAGAAGATTTACCAACTATAATGTTTAGGCGTAAAATAGTGCAAAATTTAATTGATGATTACGATAGAAACCATGAGTGATATACAACCATGCCCTAAATGTAAAGCTACTAAGGGCTGGAAATGGACTTGGGGTAAAAATGATGGTCAATCAAAAGGGTTCTCTACCTGTAATGGTTGTGGTGCTAAATTTTAATCTAAGCCTTTTCGTTTTTTTAATTTCCATTCTTCATATTCTTTTAAATCAGGTGGGGTTAACAGTAGTTCCAATAGTTTTTGAATAACCTCTAACCTAGATTCAATTTTCTCTAGTTTATCCTCCACATCACCTAAAAACAAGTCAAACTTCAATCTTCAATCACCGTATGTGGTGGAATCTCATTATAACAACTTCTACACATGAGAAACTCATCACCGAAATAATCATAGTATGATTTCCATTCTTCACACTTTTTACATTGTTTCATTTTTATCACACATCACTAAATTGATTCTATCCATAAACAAGTCATAGAATCTATGTCCATAATCTATTTTTTTATTCTTAACACTTTCACCATAAAACCGATCTACACGTAATGCTAAAAGTGGTTTTCTTAGGAATCTTGGGAATATTTCTAATTTATTCTTTTTTTGATTAAATTTTAAAGATTCATGTAACACCAATTTCTCTTCACCATTTTCCCATTCACCCAATGATTTGTTTCTAAAATGAACTATTGATTTTTCAAGACTTGGTTGTTCTTTATGTAAACTTGTATTTGTGACAACAAACAACTTACCTTCTCTAATATACAAATCAATTAGTTTTGTTTCTCTCATTTCGTCACCTCTATCAAATCCATAAATCTTATTATATTCTTTTAATGATTCGTAAATGTATATTGACGTTGCCATAAGTTCTATGTTTAAACCCCATTTATAAATTGTGTGGAGCCATTATCATTAAATACAATGAAATAGAAAGGTACTTATGTTCGAGATCATCGATAGCCTATTTTCAGAAATAGTCATAGCAATAGCTCTTGGTAGTGGTGGAACATTAATTGCATATTTTAGAAAAATTTCAACAACACAGAAGGATTTATGCTTAAGAGTGACACAACTCCAAAAAGCCCTCATTATTTTGGCAACTGCATTAGATAGGCAATCTAATAGATTACACGATGATGCCGATTCTGACTTTGAGGATTTAATAGGAAAGGTTTTAGATAAGGACTAAAACTTATAAAGGGGTTTCAAGTGGCTTGATTTATGGTAGATCCAATACTTATAACTGTTGTAGCAGCAGTAATCGGTGCAGGATTAAACACTCTAAGAGGCTATTTGCACTCTGATGAGGGAGTTTATTCAGCAAAAAAACTTGCAGGAGCATTGATTATTTCTACATTCGCAGCAATAGCTGTATCTCAGTCTATTGCAGTTGAGGGTGTAGGCATAGTAGGTTTAGCCTTAATAGGTTTGACCACTGGTTTCGCAGCTGACTTTGCAGTAACCAAATCTAAAAAAGACTAGAATGGCTATATTTTGGGCGAATAACCCAACCATTTCTTCCTTTTTCTAAAAAACTTTATATGTTATATCAACACGATAAAATCATGTCAGAGGATTTATATTTTAATAAATTAGTGACCAAAGCACTACATTCAATAGATAGTGATCAAAGATTTTTTGAAGGATATTTAACAGTTGAAGTGAAAGATAAACAAGGTGAAATAACAATAGTTGATGAATTAATTAAAGTCTTGCCTATATGGATGGATAGAGGAGCACCTATTAGTGACACTCATTCTAATCGTATTATAGGCAAGGGTATCAGTTATGCCCAAACAGTTTACAAAGATAATGATGGAAGTGAATATCCAGCTATCAAAGTTACAGGAAAAATACACAAAAACTATGAATTAGACAATGAGATTTGGAATAAAATCAAAACAGGTGAATATAAGGGATTATCCTTTGGTGGAGCAACTAAATCCAATAGAACACCTAAAATAATGAAAGATGGTTCAATCGCATATGAGTTGAAAAACCTTGAACACTATGAAGTTGCAGTTTGTAAAGATCCAGCAGTACCATTAGCCTTAATCACAGATCATAACCCTATTGCCAAAGCTGTAACTGAGAATTTTACAGAAAGAGATGGTAAAATGGTTATCCAATGTGACGGATTTGGCTGTTATGTTGACAAAGATCAACATAGTTTAGGTGGACATCTATCTTCTCACGTAGGACAAAGAGGATTAGGTCACGATAACACATATCATCAAAATTCAGGCATAGGAACAGGGGTTCAAACAACCGAAGTAAAGGATAATAATGAAGATTTAGCTAGTGAAAAGGATAAAGAAGGTAAGCAAGATGCTGAAAATGACGGTACTAGTCATAGTATGTATAATCAAGATGTTGACGTAGATACTAGTTCAGGTAGAAATAATTCAGATAAAACCAAGGCAGAAGAAAGATATTACCTTGATGATATTGATAAATCAGGCTACCAAACAGAAGATAATAACAATCAAATGGGGAAACAAGCTGGTGCTGATGACGAATCATATAAAAGCGAAATATATATAAACACCCCAAAAGTTAAATATAGTAATAACATGGCAGAAGAATCCTATGAGAACGAAGATAAGGAAGTAAAATCTGAGGAAAAAGAGGAATCTGGTTCCGAAGAGGTTGAAAAATCTTTTCAAGAAGCAGTTAAATCTAACATGGATGTTCTAACCGAAGTCGTACAATCGTTGGCAGAAACACAAAAATCCGTTTCTGAATCTATTGACAATATTGATGCAAGACTCAAAGCAATGGAAAAACCAACAGATTTGCCTTTAAAACCAGCAACTTCTGATTCAGAAGATGTCGGCGCAAAGACAACTGTACCTGACACATACCAATCTAACTCCAGACAAACTGGTTTAGATAGTGACAGAAACAATAACGATGGTGAGAAATCACCAGAAGACGATGAGGGAGAATTGAAAATGCAAGAAAAACACGCTATTTCCACAGAAACCCCAAGACCATCAACCATCGTAGATACTGTTGAAAAATCTTTTAGTGAAGATTATTCAATGATATTGAAAGATGCAAGAGAAGGTGGATATGAGGGATTATCAAACGTAGCTCGTGATATTCTAAAAGGAAAATACTATCAGCCAACATCAGATGAGGTAGGTCAGTTCTAAAATGGTTCAAATACGAACAATAGACGAACTCGAAGCACAATACTACGGTTATAACCGTAACCTACTTAGAAAAGCAGATGCTCCTATACAAACATCAACAGCAGGTACATTCAATGCTGTATTTGGTGCTTACGCATGGGCGCAACTGAACTTAGAAGCCAATGCCTTTGGTATCTTACCAAAGTACCCTTGGGATAAATCTGGTTGGCGTATCATAACTGCAAAACCAACCCTAAATACTAACCAAGGCAACACAGCTTTAGGTGGTACAAGTGAGGGTGGAAATATTGCTGAAACAGTAAAGCCAACTCTACAAGAGATAGATGTTAAACCAAAAACAGCTCAGTTACCATTTAGTGCAACTGAGGTCATGGAATGGTTAGCAACACACTCTAAAGACGATATTTGGGGAGGTCTTGGATCACTCCGATTATACATGGCAGTTCAGCACAAAGAGTTCCTAAACAGGATGTTACTCGCAGATGTCGAAGGCACAGTAACTGGCTCTGGTACACACACTGGAACAACCGACTTTGAAACACTAGATAGAATTGTTTCTTCTAGTGCAGAAGAAGATGCTCTAGGTGGAAGTACAACTGGATCATATGATCCTTGGGCAGCAGGCAACGATGTCGATAGAGATAGCTCCACAGTTTATGATAGTACAGTAGAATCTGCTTCTGGTACCATTGGTACTAACGGTGTCCTTACCGATGACACATTACGAACTTTCCTAAGAAAGATCCGTATTGCTGCAGGTAAAGATCCAAACGTATTCCTCGGTTCCCACGAAGTTTATTCCGAAATACAAGGTTTGTATATGCCTTCTGTCCGTATTCCAAATCCATACGGCGAAGCACTTGTACAAGTTGACGTAAACGGAATTCAAACATTCAAAGGTACTGGTGTTGGAATTCATGTCGATTCAATTTACGGAATCCCATTCATTCCATCAAAAGATGCTCCAAGCGACTCTGGTGACTCATCAGAAATCGGAAGATTATTCGCATTGGACACTAGTGATGCAGAAGGATATGGTTATCCAAGAATTGGAATTCAAATCGCAATCCCAACTGAATACTACGAAGCAACTAGAAGATCCGCTGGATATCCATTCATTAACAATGCATTTGTTGAGAAAGGTGTATTCAGAACTATGGGCGAAACAGTTTGTCGTCACTTCCGTTCACAAGGTAAGATCAGAGATATTAAACTCTAATCATACTTTAAATTCCCTTTTCTTTTTTTTAAATACTTATTAACAAGATTGCTGCAAAATAATTAGTGAGAGTCAGAGCTTCACACATTCTTGGGCGTTGGAGAATTAAACAACGTTAACAACTTTACACCCTCTAGCGAAAGCTAGGGGGTATCTTTATATAATACAATAATCAATGTTTTATATGGCAATAACAATCAGTACATCCGATTGGACAAACGCTAACGTGAGAAAAACACTCTCATGGCAAGCAGCACTAACATCAAAGTTGCGAGTATATGCTGTCAAAGTTACCTTCGGTAGTGGAGACAACTATGCGACAGGAGGAGTGGCAGCTGACCTCAAAGAGGGAAGAATCTCTACACTCGTTGCTGTAATACCAACATATTCAACTTGTTTACAAGAAGTACGATATGACAAAGCAAACGAGAAAATCCAACTATATAACGTAGGTGGAGGAGCAGAAGCCAAATTTGTTGAAGTAACAAATACCAGCTCAACTTGTGCAAGTAAAACTTTCGAGTTTCTAGTCATAGGCTACTAGAGTCCAAATAGCCGACTTTTTTTTCTTTCACAATCCTTATATATTCGTAATTGATCAATATGATATGGTCGAATTAAACCACAATGTTATATCATTTAATGCTGATACAGCTATAAAAGGTAGTCATGGCGTAGTAGTCGCTGTCTTTTGTACCAAAAAGGGTTCAAGTGGAGCAAAATGTGTCCTTAAGAACGGTGATTCAAGTGGAGCAACAGAATTTACCATTTTTGGTGAAATAGAAGGTAATTATCAAGACATTAACAGAAGATTTGAAGATGGTATATATGCAGATATCACTGGTTCAGCAGAATGGACAGTTGTTTTTAAGTAAATTTAAATACAATCTCTTTTTATATATTTCATGGCTACAACTTATTGTTCTGTCGAAGATGTATCTGATTTTCTCAGAGTCCCCATTACTGCTAATACTACTCCTAATAAAACACAAGTTGAAAAAATAATTAATCGAAAAGAAGCAGAATTTGAACGTAGAACAGGTCATGCTTGGAGAACAAAAAAAGTAACAAGAGAGATTCATAGTTTACCATTACTCTATACTTTTGGTTGGGGTACACCTTTATTCCTAAGACATAGAAGAATTTATGATTTTAGCACTTCTGCTGGAGATAAGATTGAAGTTTGGAGAGGAGCAGATAGTACATGGGAAAATATCGTTGATAGTGAACAATGGTATGATATGGAATATGAAAGAGGAACATTACATTTAAGAGGTTATCTTTTTAGTATTTTGAGAAAAAACAGAGTTAGAGTAACATACAGATACGGTGGAGAGAATTTTGCTGGTGACACAGAAATACCATTAGATATCAAAGATGCAGTTATCAAAATGACAGCAATAGATTTACTCAATACAAGTTTTCGTATGGATGAGCTTCCAACAGGTGGTATAAACTCACCAACAGAATCAAAGAGATACTGGCAAGAAGAGATAGACAACTGTATCGCAAATAGAAGAGAAGTATTCGTAATATCGGCTTAATGACATTCAAAGAAAGAATGAAAGGCTTCGTTATGTCGTCTTTCATAGGAAGGCAACTTGTAAAATTATGGGTTTACAGGGAACATAATGTAGATGTTCATCTCGAAAGTGAACAAAAAGGAGCAACAAAACAATATTATGATTTAGATGAAAATGAGATAGAGGAGATAATAAACAATTCTGATGAAGTGAGGTTAATAACACCCATGCCAGAAAACATTGCAGATAATTGGGAAATGCAAGACGATTTAACAGATGAAGAAGAGGCAATAATGATAGCTTCAATGCAAAACAATAAACTTGAGGATGATATACCTGATCAAGTTTTAAACGATGAACATTTTTCATATGAAGATGCTATGGAATATAATGAAGCGTGGTACCCTGACACAGGAAATGATTATCCTAATACAAGTTCAATAAAACTATGGATTCAAGAAGTAAAATGGGCTGGATTAGATGATATTGATCTATATTATGAATATGTTGAAAGATATGATGTTAAAAAACCAAGAGCTGATCATAGAATAAATTTCAAAGAAAAAGAAAGATTATTGGACTCTACTTCATACCTCATAGCTAGAAAACAATGGTATTGTGGTAGAAAACCACAAGGTATGTCAGATTGGGATTGGCATATTAAGACAAGAGATATGCGACCACCAGCAGGAACCTTTGGTAAAAAAGGTGATGAAATGTGGGAACCGTATGATAGAGATTATGTGTACAAATCAGGTCATACAAAGGAATTTGACAGAAAACTTAAAGAGGGCGAGAAGGTAGAATGGTAGTATGGGAATAATCACTTATGATGCAGTTGATGAGATAAAATCTCTTTTGAAAACAAAATGGTCTAGTATAAGACCACCTATGGTTAGTGCCATATGGGATAAAAGAACTGTTGGATTCATGGATGATACAAAAGACCAATTAATCATATACCCAAAAGACGAAGTTATAAATTATTTCGGTTTAAACGGTTCAAACTTTTGGCATGAACAAATATTGGAATTAGAGATTAGAACGTATAAGGATATTAAAAGGCATAATGAGGTTGTCAAAAAGGTCGTTAATGTGATAAAAGACAATATCATTGGAACTAATTATACTGATTTGAGGGTTATAGGTTCATACAGTAAGAACTACTTATATCGTAATATGTATTCATATGTCTTAACAATATCATTTAGGAAGAGCGATCCCTCGTAATCTTTAAATAGATTCTCGGTATCATTTATAATATGGTAGTTTATACAAGTGGTGGCAGTTCAGTTCACTATGGTTTTGAAACCACATTCAATAGCCCTGTTGCAGTTAGTAAAACATTTGGATTAAATACAAGTGTAAACTCACTTTCCGTTGGAACTAACAGATTTGACCTTAACCAACTAGGTCAAGTAGAACCAACAGCTTTCGCATACGGACAACAGAGTGGAACTATTGACGTTGGATTTACATGGGATGATGTGAATTCACATGACATATTTAGATCCATTTACGGTTCTTCAACAGCTTCATCAAATGTTTACAGTTATCCAAACGGTTCAAGTGTGCCAGCAGAAGGTGGAACTTCACCAGCAGTTAACAATTCAATGACAGTTCAAGTAGATCAACAATTAACAGGAGCACATACTTATGCAAGTCAAACTTCAAATACAACAGCAACAACCATTAGAAGAAAATTAATGGGATGTGTTGCAACAGGATTATCCATAAGCACTTCAATCGGATCAACAGTTGATGGCACCTGTTCTATGGTATTTGGTAAAGAAGATACAACAAATACAACACAAGATTCTTCAAGTTCAATGGCATTTAAGGATCAGGTTGCAATTACAGGTACTCCACTAACATTTGCACATGGAACATTCAAAGTATCAAATGGAAGTTCACTAATTAACTTGGGTGAAATACAATCAGCAAATATTAACTTTAATGCAAATCAAAACTTATTATACCAACTAGGTTCACACCATTCAGTTGATGCATATAGACAAGTATTTGAAATTACAGGTAGTTTCCAAACTTCATTTAAAGACTTAACACACCTTACACACTTACTTAACCAAGCTTCTAACCATGTAAACTCTAAAGGTATTTCAAACAAGAGTGGAAATACAATGGTAGATGCAAGTAATGTTGGAGCAGAATTACAATTTACAAATGGTTCAAAACACATTCAAGTGGAATTACAAGGTGTATCATTTGGAAGTCACGATATTAGTGGATTAGTACCAGTACAACCTGTATTTGAAGAACTACCATTTAAAGCACTTGCAGCAAGAGTAGAAGCTAAAGTAGCATAAGGTATATAAATTACAAAACATATTTTTTCGTATGGCAACTAGAACTGTCAAGATAAAATACAATGATAAAGATGAAATCGTTGAATTTGAAGATTCTTTAACATTTGGGGATGTTGAGGAACTCGTTTCAAGGGCAGTTGACCTATCTGATGTGACAAAACCTAAAATTGATTTAAGAGCATATAGAATCAATTTACTAGTAAAGGTTATCACAAAAGCACCATTCAAGACAGGTGATGTTACAGCAATAGAAATGTTAGATAGAAATATTGTCAAATCGATTTTGAAGGAGGTCTTAAGCTACCACCCTTTAGCAGATTATATCGAGGACTGGATGGAAACCTTCCAGCAAGTCCAAGAGAAGAAACAATAACCAATATATACTATTTTTGTGCAACTCAATTTGGTTGGGATAAATTCACAGTTGATAGGCAACCTATTAGCTATTTAACTCAATTAGTTCAAATGCACAATAAAATACAGAAAGAACAGCAGAGGAAAAAACAACCTGATTTCAATAATATGCCTAGAAATATGAGAAGAAAGTTTTAATACTAAAACATCTGTTATAAAGATATGCCAAAGTACAATAAATCACAGAGAGATGCCTCTGCATTAGCCAAAGAACTTACTGAATTTCTTGATGAATTGAGAAAAGCAGGTTCGCCTGCTGCTAAATCAATCGCAAATATGACAACTGAAATCAATAAACTGATAATGCAAATTGATATGAAGAAAATGGATGCTTCTAATTGGAAGAAGCAACAAACTATCATGTTACAGAATCAGAAAGAATTACAGAATGAAATGAGAACTACCATTCAGTTAAGAAATGAAGAAGCTAGAATAACTGCACAGGCAAAAGGTGAAGAGGTACGAAAGAATATCATACTGAGAAAATCATTAGAAGATGTAACAACAAGTTTTGATCGGTTAAATAAAGCTATACATGGACTTGGATTTAGATCAACTGCTGTGGGTGCAGGAATGGGTATTTTAGGTCAATTTAGTTTAAACGCACAGTATAATCAATTAGTAAGACGAAGAGATGAATTACAACCTATTGTGGAAGACCAAAGCAAAGTAGATGAATATAAAAGAATTGGTCGTTTGTTGAAAAGTAAAAGAACAAAAGACGAAGATATATTCTTTAATGAATTCCAACAAAGTTCAGCAGAATTTTCTGCAACACAAGGTACATTACAAAAAGAAAGTTTTAAAAATTTAGAGAAAAGTGGATGGAAGAGAGTTTTAGATTGGAGTGCAGGATTTCAGGAATTCTTAAGCAATCATAAGAAAGCAGTTGGAATATCTCTTGTTTCAATGGGATTGTTTATTGGATTACTTAAGAAGATGTTTGAGGCTTCACCTATCTTGGGTAAAATGTTTGACTTGTTTAAACTCATGTTTGATTTGGTAATTAGACCATTTGGTGATATGGTTGGTATGTTCTTACTACCTATATTAAAAGTCGTAATGGCTAGTGTATTGCCTTGGTTCCAAGAAGTTTATCCAAAAATGTTAGACTTTGGATTAAGGTTAGGAAATATATTAACAAATAATGGTGAAGGAATAACGTTTAGTTCACTATTAGAAGCATTAGGTTTTTCATGGCAAATGGTAAGTCCACTAGACATAATAGCATACATATTTGGTCAATACAAAGGTGATAATGAAGAGTTGGTGAGTGCTGTATCAGCAGGATCTGTTGTCGCAGCTTCAACAGCAGGCACAGGTTTATTGGCTACTGCATATTTGGGAAAGAAGGCAAAGAATTTCTTAGGTAATAGAGGAGCTGGTGGAACTGGTGGTATGGGTAAAACAATGGGTAGAGGACTTACAAGAGGCGTTGCACCAGTAGCAAATTTCTTTAAACAAAATCCAGCAGCATCAAAATTATTAACAAGAGTTGGAATAAAAATGGGAATGAGAGCAACAGGTATTGGAGCTTTAGTTAGTGCCATACCAGAGATTGCAGGATTTATTGCACATAATTTATCACCTGAGGAATATGAAGATTGGTTCCACTCACTAGATGATGATTATGGTGTCGCTGGTCAAGTTGGTCAATTCCTTGCATATGATCCAACTCTAGGATTTGTTGGTGAAAATATGGCAAACCCTGATATGGTTCAAGGAACAGATGGATTACAAAAAGCATCAACGAACCAACACAATTACATACAGCAACAGAACTTTATTTATAATGACGATAATGCGTATAAGAAAAGTCAACAAACGAATGATTTATTAAAGAAGATGGCAAAAAGAAACTTTGGGGTAAGTAGTTAATGGCTTCATTCACATTACAAAAAACTGACGGTGCTGACCAAACAACCACATACACCTCAGATAACATGACTAGTATGAATGTAGATTTTCAAACACCTGTACCAGCTTTTGCAGTTCCAATGTCACCTTCAACGGCAGCAATTCTTATCAAAACTGACGGAAACTTGGCATATGTTACAGTTAATTGGAAGATAAGAGATAGTGATGTTCAAGTATTCACTGGTGATAGACCTAGTGGAGCACCATCTTTAAGCACAGTAAAAACACCTTTGGCTATATTAGATTATTGGAAAAAACATTTTGTTGCAGTTACAACTGAGGATTCCTTCGTATTAACTCTTGGTGGAAGTGTTGTCTTTAATGGAATTATGGTTTCATCAAACTTTACAGTTAATGCTGGTTCACCTGTTGTTTGGGATGCAAGTTTAAGATTTGTTGAAGGATCAGTATCAGGTGCAACAATGCCTGATTTGGCAGAAGCAACATTGGATGGAACAACACCTGTTGAACAAGGTACTGGTAATCAGATTAAATTTAACAATGTAGCAACACCTTACTTGGGTAATAATAGTGCCATAACAGGATATGATATTAAGTATAGAGAAAAAGGAACCACTAGCTTTACAAGCACTACAAAGTCAACTACAAGTGTTACTGCACAAACATTTACAATCAATGTAAGTGACACAGGTACATATCAGGTAAAAATAGCACCAAAAGTAGCAAGTGGACTAACGCAACAATTTTCACAACTATACGATGTGACTATATCTTGATGAATACACCTATACGTGTAGTCCATGAAAAAAGGAAACTAGACGGTTCAAACTTATCTGTAATAAGGGATTTAATTTATCCAATAGATCAATTAGAGATAAGGACAGAGGGAACTAGAGCAGTAGATACTGCCGAATTTATTACAAATAGAAAATATGCAGTAGTTGACAAAGATAGTGATTCTGGGATTGCAAAAGGTGATATTATTTCTATCATTACTGATGATATTAGTGTTGAACACTTGGTTGGAGCTTGGAATTTCTACTATACGACAAGAGATGAAAGTGGATATAATTTTGATTTTTACAAAACAAATGGTTCTGCAAATGATATTGAGGTTGAAACAACAACATATTCAAGAAATCAACAAAAGAAATATCTTGATTTTAACAAGTCAGCAGGATCACAAGTTTATATGTCAACCCCTTCCTCATCAGAGGGAAATCTCAATATTATGAATTTTAACGAAGGATGTGAGATTCATATGTGGATAAGAACCCCATCAGCTATGTCAGGTACTAAGCAAGTCATTCTTGATAGAATGGATAGTGATTATGGAATACAAATTGGTGTAGAAAAAAGTACAGCTCATAGTGGAACAACATATCATATGTTTTGGAAAACAAAAATTTCAGATAGTAGTGGAAATAATACAGTTGATAAGACTACTGTTGGTGATAGTGACGCTTCACACGCAAATATGGAAGTGGAGTTAGGCACAGAATATTTTGTAAGATTATGGAGAGAAGACGATCTTAGTAATAGAAAAGCTGTTTTCAAACTATCTGTAAATAATAGTGTTAATACTGGTTATAATTACACTTCAACTTCAAGTAGCCTGTATTTAGACCATTTAACAACACCTTCCACACCTCAACGATTGACATTAGGATATGATAGAATCAACAATAGTGATCACTTTACAGGTAGGCTATATGCATTAAGAATCTACAATAGAAGATTTGATCATGATGAGCAAACGATAGCATATAAAAGAAATATTCAACCATTAACAATGAAATTTAGTGGAACTGTTGAATCATCAGATAAAGAAGATGCATATGCGAGAGTTTCATGTAAGGGTTGGTCACAAGTTCTCGACATGGAAGTTAATAATGATCTTACTGGTTCATCAATAATAACCGATCAATTATTGGAAACAACTGTTGGAAATATGTTAACAGGTACTAATTCCATAAATACCAATATTTTAACCACAACTGGTAGTGGTCAAGATAGTAGTTATTCTAATGTCAAACATCATGGTAAGGATATAAAATATGAATTTTCCTATAATAATCCTAATGATGAAGATGAAAGTGGTGGTGGCTGGAAAGTTACAAGTAGTCCATATCACCCAAGACATATCAATAAAATAATTCCATGTGGAAAATTAATGGAATATGTCAGAGCATTGGCGATATTAGGTGGTAGAGAAGTTAGTTCGACAGGAACATATTCACATCTTAATGGTGCAGATCAGTTCTTTGTACACCCAAGAAAAGTTCTCATTTTTGAGTCAAGCGACATAGATAACCATACTTACTGTTCACCTGATCAAAATTACATGATACATGATTCTGGTACAGAAGCAGATAGTGTATTCAATGATATTCATGTGTTTAGTAAAATAAAGATAAAAACAAGATCGTATATTGGTGTAGATCCTAACTCTTACAATAATTCAAATAATCCATTGGATTTAGGTGGGACATTTGGTAATGGTAGTATTGCTACAAATGGTCAAAATATAGTAGGTGTAAGAGTTATTTGGTATAATAACTCATTACAAAATGAAAGATATTTTGAACTTGATAGTAATTGGAATTTAGTAGATACTAAATTATATGTAAACGGAAATACAGGTGGTAGTAGTGCTAGATGGATTGTCTATGTAGATTACATTGATATGTCAAATTATGGTAATGTTGACGGAGATAGTTCTGATAAGGATGAAGATGATAAAAATAATTATTATTTTCAAAGAAATGCAAAAAGTGTAAAGGATCATGGACTAAAATCACTTAGAATATATTTTCCTCAAATGAGGGATATAACCACTTCTGCAGCACTTTCAAGAAGAATTTTAGGTGAATCTGCTTTACCTGATCCAGTAATTACAGTTGATAGACCATTTTTCTCAAATAGTATGTGGGTAGGTCATAAAATAGTGGTTACAGATGAAGCTCAAGATATTCATAGTATGGAATTACAGGTAAAATCAATCATTTGGAAATTTAAACGTGACCAAGGAGCACGAACTTTAATAAGGTGTGGAAAACACGCTTGGAATTTCCTCGATCAGCTCAATCTAAGCTCAGATAAGATAAATACTATGTTTGGTTCAGGCGAACATAGTGGTCTTGCCATATCTTAGGAACTTATATAGATAGAGATAAAAGAATATTTAAATACTACAAAATCTCAAAGAATATCAGTATGTTTACTCTAATAAAAGGAAACGGAAATGAAGTTCCAAAAGACATTGATCCAAAGAACAATATCTGCGTAATCAAGACAGATATCCAAGGCAACAAAGAATGGTTCTATGGAGCAAACATAGTCACAAATGACGGTGATATTTATTATGCAAAGAAAGCTTGTGCAGAAACCCCTTCTTCTAATGAAAATTTCGCAGCAGTAGCAAGTGGAGCAGGAGCAACCTGTATTTTGCAAAACCCTTCAAGTGCAAACTCTTTAGCAAAAACTGATACTTATAACAATGTAACAAACCCAATCGTTTCAAGTGGAGCACAGAAAGACTGTACCTCTGCATATCCAAAAACCAATGACGGCGATTCTGATAACACAGGCGCAGGCGTTGATGTTGTAACTTATAAATTCTCATGGACTACTGCACAAATTGACACTAGTTCAGGTAATGCAATCACTGGTGGATGTATTGTTGATAAGGCAGCAACACTAGGAGCAAACCCAAAAATTTTAACTCACTGGAACTTTTCAAGTCCAGCAAGTTTCCACAAAACAAGCACAGATACTCTGACCTTGTACGTTAATCACACAATGAATGGAGTATAGTCTAATGACTATGAGCATGAAGGGAGTGTTTAATCTCTTAGAACGAATCAATCTAAGAAACACTGGTCGTTCAGGTTTAGATGATAAAGTAAGATTTGAGGAAAAAATTAGTTTTAAATTAACCAGAGAAAATGGTAAAGAGGTTCGTGGTAACTAATGGCACGTAATGGTTATGGTAAACACGCAACACAGGTAAACACTTCGTCATACCCTGATGATGGTACATCACCAGTAGGTTCAAATGAATGGAATGAAGCACCGAGTCAAGCAGGTCTTTTGGGATTTTCTCCAACAAATGCCACACTTACTATATCTAGTGGTGTTATAACACCAACTGACTCAGTTCATATAGTTGCAGCAGAATCAGGTACATCAGATGTTTTAGATAAA
>VTLG01014428.1_pt1 | contig 76600 bp, 126 predicted proteins | sample 4694571 | NCBI WGS metagenome assembly VTLG01 (sample SAMN12604809, study PRJNA352737) | marine metagenome | biome: ENVO:00000447; feature: ENVO:00000209|ENVO:00000569|ENVO:01000036; material: ENVO:00002151; isolation source: viral sequences binned using virsorter ...
GGTGTTTCGCCAGTACTTTGTACTACAGCAACATAATTGTATCCACCATAAGATACAATGTCTCCAGCTTGATAAGCTGTTCCAGCGTTGTATGAATCTTCAAATTCTAATCCTGAAACGAATAAAGAAAATTTAGCAGTATCTATTGTAGAAGCGGCAGTATGTTCTACGGTACAGATATAAACATTTGCACCATATTTTGCTAAATCATTTACTTTATAAGCAGTACCATTTGTGTAAGTACCTTTCCACGCAAACCCTGGAACAAAAGATGTCCATTTTGCTGTGTCGTCATATAAATCTGATTGTGAAGTGTGTGCTTCATTACAAGCGAAGGTAGAACCTCCCCATTGTACAACATCATCCACTTTATAAAATGTAGTAGCTGCCCAAGCACCTTTCCAGTCTTGCCCAGCTGCCATTTTTTTCCATTTTGTTGATGTAAGGTCTGTTTCAAAAAGTGCTGAAGATGTATGGTTCGCCATTGCAACGAAACTATTACCACCATATCTTACAACATCATCTTTAATATATGCTGTTGAGGTAACCCAATCACCTTTGAAGTGAAATTTAAGTCTACCTAGAATAAAATCTGCCATTTTTATCTCTCTCTAATTAATTTTTTTACAAATACCTTTCCTGATTAGCTTGTGTATAATAAACACCACCAGCAGGTATCCAGTTATTACCAGTTGTCGCCGTTTCCGTTTCCGTAGCGGCATATGTATAGTCGTGCTGATATCTAGCGACTAACATTGCGTCATCATTAATAAAATAAAAAAGTTTCAATGGGTCAAATCTGACTTGTTGATACTTTCTAAACTTAGCATTTGTTTGATAATGGGCGTCTGTAGCTTCGTCCTCATCACTTTGCATAGTGTTTTGAACGGTTGTACCATCACTTGCTTTTCCTATTGCAAGTCCTTCAAACCCATTATAACCAAATCCTTGTCCATCGTTAACCTCAATAGTATCCGTACTATCCATTGATGTTTTTGTATAAATCAATAGTCCGTTTACATCACGGTTAAGGGCGTGCATAGCGTATTCATTGGAAATCTGAAATCCAGCAGCGTCTACCCCTACGGCTTGACTTGCTCCTGTTGCTAATGCTAATCCCATTTAAAATTCCTCTTTGTTTATATTTATACTATTTATAATCTATCTTTTAACTATTATGTATTCTCTAATACAGATATAAATGTGTCTGTATCTGCCACATTACTCACTACTCTTATTATATCATTTGCTTCTAAATTGACTGGTTTGTCTAATATAAAAGTATTATTCTGTGGTATTATACAACCTTTTATAATACTTTTAAAAGTTGTTCCACCATCTACCGTTGCCGATACATCTACTACTGCTTGAGTAGCAGCATTCTTATTTGAGATATAAACAGCGTGTAATACAGCAGTTCCATTAGAAGGAGCAGTATATACATTTGCACCTGCACCGTCAGTTGTTGGATTTGCCTGTCCAGCATTTTTAAAAGCACTTGCCATTGTTTATTATCCCCCAAATACTACAGCGAAAGCAAGAATATCTCCTGTTAACGCCAAAGTTCCACTTGAATTTGGTAGTTTAACCGTTCTATCTGCTGTCGGGTCTTCTACCGTTAATGTTGTTTCATAGGCGTCAGGTGTAGCACCTTCAAAAACTATATTTGCATTATTAAAAAATAAATCAGTTGTTGATGTATTACCAGCATTTAATACTGATTGAATATTAACAGCACTTGCACCACCAACTTCTTTAATAGTACTCGCATTTAATTTTGTAAAAAACTTACCATCAGCGACATTCATTGCCAACTCACCGATTTCTAAATCAGATACCGTTGGTATAGCTGCTGATGTAAAACTTCTTTTTGGTTTAAGAACGGTAGCCATTAGAACGACCCACCATCTATAGTAGTAACCGCAACATCACCACTTGTTACCGTGAAGTTATCAGTACTAAAAGAAGCAACTCCTTTATTTGATGTTGAAGCGTCTTCCCCAGCAATTGTAATTGCAGAACCAGAAGCAGTTGTATCAATTCCTTCGCCAGCAGTAAAAGTTAATGTACCACCAAGACCAACCGTACCAGTTCCAGTTTCACCAGCAAGTGAAACATTTGGATCCGCAAGGTTAGCATTTGTAATACTTCCTGCCAACATAGCATTTGTAATTCCGCCTGCTTTAACTTGTAGTGCGTCTGATACAACAGCGATTGAAGCGTTGTCAACATTAACATCTAAAGTATTCCCAGCTTTTACAAGAGCAGCACCAGCTACTACTTGTCCAGCACCAGAGAATTGTGATACTGGTAATTCTGTATTGTTAGATAAAGTATTGTCTGTTAATGTAGGTATACCATTGTGAGTAAATGTATAACCATTATCAGCATTAACCGTTCCTTCTTCAACGAAAGTAAATGAACCACCAGTTAGTTGAGCACCTGTATTCGTATCTGAACTTCTTTCCATTCTCCAATTAGAAGAGTTAGAACCAACATCTGTTACCTTGTAAATTCCATTTTGTCTTGCTTCTGTTTGAGATTTAACTAATACTCTATCGTTAACTGATAAGGTAACACCATCAATTGCCAAAGCAGCTTGTGTGTCAGCGTTATCTAATCTTAAATTTGTTTGGTCATAAGTAACCGTTAAGTTAGCAGTAGTAGCAACTCTACAACTATCTTTAACATCTAATCCTGAAGTAAATCCATCAACATACTCTTTAGTAGCTAATGCGTCAGCACCAAAACCTGCTCTATCTTTATATCCACTAGGTACGGTTACAACACCAGTTCCGTGTGGAGTTAAAGTAATGTCTTTATTACCAGAACTTGTTGAAATATCTTTTCCATTTAAAGTCAAGTCATCAACAACAGCACTTGTTAATCCTGTAAGGTCTGTTAATGCAGAACCACCTAATTCAACAGCAGTTCCTCCAACGGTAACACTAGTGTTTGCTAATTTAGCATTGGTTACTCCGTTGTCTGTTAATTGAGTTGTTCCAATTGAAGCGTCTTGTACTTTAATTGTAATTGTATTTGCAGTAGCGGCAGTATCAATTGTTCCATCACCTGTTAATAATAAAGTATCAGCAGTTCCATAGTTAATTGTTGTACCAGCACTATCTTCTAAAGTAAGAGTAGTATCAACATCAGCGAAACCTAATTGAGCTTCGGCACCACTTGCTGAGGTTACTTTTACGAATTGTCCAGCACTTCCAGCACCATCAGGTAATAAAAGTGTAGATGAATTTGTTAATGATAACGGAGCTTTTAAAACAACATTGTTTGAACCGTTGTTTAATGCTTCGTTAAATGTAATTTGACCTGAATCAGTATTTGAGTTACCAAATACCATTTGGTCAATTCTGTTATTTGAATCTGTTGTTATTAATTTTTCTGAACCAACGACACCGTTTGTTGTAGGAAATAGACTTGTAAAATACTTACCACCAATTACATCAATATCATTTGCGTCACCATTTCCGTCAACCCCACCTGTACCAGCAAATAATCTATCTCCATTATTTCCTGCAGTACCTGTTCCATAAGTTAAAGCTAATTCTCCAAGTTTTAATGTACTAGGAGCAGTTGTGTTAGCACTTCTTTTTATTCGTATTATTGTTGCCATATTCTTTTCTCTCTATTTAAAATGAACCACCATTTAAAGTGATGGAACCTGTTGTAGTTGAGATTTCGTCTCTTACAACAAACTTATCACTTGTTGCAGAATACTGAATCATAGAACCATCAGCCAGGGTAGTTGAGTCTACATCAGCTAATAGTCTTAATTTTAATGTTGAATTGGTAACAGCAGTTTGAGAAGCTGCTCCAGCAGGCATAGTAACCGATACTTGTTGCGGTCTACTAATCGTTGAATCTATTCTAGCTTTTATTTGAGACACTTGTTTTCTCCCTTAATTGTAATATTTATACCGAACTCGCTCTCAAAAAATATACAATTTTAAACTATTTGAAGAATTTAGACGGTAACATTAGGACGAACGGTGATTATGCCTTCAATTACTCTGGTTACTACACTATCACTTGTTCTAGTAACCTCTACATCATAAACATATCTACTAGGTGCGTCTAAAGCAGCCGTTTGTGCTGAAGTTAATGATAGTGTGATAATTCCTGTAAGTGGATTAGCTACAGCAGTTGTCATTGTAGTCCGTGTCTTTGTACTCTCATACCCTTTAGCCATTTTAGCTTCTACGGTATGTCCAGTCAAGTCCCAAGCTGCTCCATCATTTCCTGCTAATGTTATATTACTAGAAAATGTAGTGCCTTGGTCTATTCGTAAGTTAGCAATCGCCGCCATCTAATTACTCTTTTGTTTCTGTTTTTACTTCTTCGGTATCTGTTTTAGGAGCATTGGGGTCAATTCCTAAGAATTCACAAATCTTAGCATTGTAAAATCTTATCAATACCTCAATCTTTTCCGATTCAATCTCCAGTCTAGCACGATTTTGAACTAATTCCTGACGAGCAATAACATAATTTTTAGTCTTGTCGTCAAACTTCGTTTCATCATACTCTTTACCATTTATCTTAATAGCCATAATTATTTCTCCTTATATTTACTATTTATACTGACACCAGTATCGTACTTTATTTCTTTTTCATACCAATCTCTAATATCAGGTATCATTCCTTGAGTTTCATCTTCAGGGAAAGTTGATATAATAGGATTGTATATATGCTTCTTATCTTTATATACTTCAAAGTAAGGGTCATTACTATACAATAATTTTGGGTCATTTAATAAGTCCCAAAAATTATCTCCATAATCTCTCTCTATCCACTTTGCATAACAAACTGCTACACAATAACTCTTTGCTGGGTATATAAACTTATCAACTCTTTCGTTCCAATGTTTAATAGCATATCGTACTATCTCCTGTTCATCCCATATTAAGGATATTTCCTTATCCATTAACATATCCGAGTGAGTAGGATTTAGTCTATGGTAAACTTCTTGTTTGAGTTTCCATTCTTTCATAACTTATATACTCCAAATTTTTACAATCTTCCCATTCGGGAATTTTGATATTTAATAAATTTCTTCTATTGACTTTATAAAACTTAATATGATGATACCATCTAAACAATTTCTTCCATTGCATTATCCAATTCTGTACATAATAATTACTAGGGTGTGTATCTGATTTATAGAAAGGTTGTCCTCTATATACATTATTAAATGATTTATTAGAACTATATAAATCGTGTCCAATTAAATATACTTCTTTCATATTATTAATAGTCTTACAAGCAACATAACCACTTGAAGGACCAGCAGCCCAACTAGTTTGCTCTGGGTCTTTTATTATGTCTGTCAAATTGTAAACATAATCTTTTGTACACCAACTTACACATACCATATTCTTTTGTGTTTCTTTATCATTATATCCGTGTAATACAAATTCATTTGAACCTGCTCTACCATTTTCTATTAAATGACCTGATTTTCTTATTGCTCTTAAATGTCTGTAATCAGGAAAGAAACCTGTCAACATAGTTTCATAATTACTTTCTGGTATTTTCATCCAATCTCTAAAAAAACATTTAGCAGTATAACAATAACCAGAGTTATAAATGTGGTGCATAATTGGATGGTCAGTAGCAACTAATATATCTGGTGCAAAATCTTTATAAAGAAAATTGCAACCTAATATTACTCCACGAGATTTTAATTTATTTAAACTAAAACCTTTTCTACTTCTTCCATTACCAATACAAAATGCTCTATTTGCCATATCTCATTTCATAAGTATCTAATAGATACCTATATCCATTACAACCATTATCTAAATCTTTGACATATTGATAATGTTCTGTTAAACAACCTCCTAGATATTCACAACTCTTACATATAGGTGATATTGTTTTTTCTTTTTCTTTTATACACCAATCTTCATACTCTTCAAAACTATCTAATTCTAAAAAGTATTCTCTATCATCTTTATCAAATTCTAGTACAGCAAACTTACCGTTTGGTGTAATATATAAATGGTCATCGCTAAATGCGTTGTATTCTTTATTTAAAGAAGCAATTATTTTCTTTCTATTAACAAATTCATAGCTGCCTCTTTTCATTGGCTTTTCCTGGTCTAGTAATCTTAAAATATAGTCTTCGTATTGTGCGTGGGTTACTCCTTGGTCATTTGCTTGATTAGCACTATAAGGTTTTACTTCTATACTTTTAAAATGAGATTTTCCACGATTTGCTTTTGCAGAGTCGTGGTCAATTCTATTAAACATAGACCACCAATGTTCTATGGAATGTTGCATTACTTCTTTTGTTGCTAAACATAATACAGAAAAGTCAACTGGCAATTTCGCCATATTATCTCTAACTTTCTGATAGTCTTGTCTAGTTTCTATATCCCAACTAACACTTAAATGATAATCAGGATAAAAAAATTCTTCTCTTAATATGGAAAGGTTTGTATTGATATTAATTTTATCTTTATAATATAATCTAATAACTTCTGTAATGTTCTTTAATTGTTCTTTCTTTAATATACCAACCTCACCTCCATATAAATCAATGTGATTGATTTCTCTATGGGAAGCCACTTCTGCTAGTAATTCGTTTAATCTTTCATCACTTATAGTTTTAGTATCGCCTAATTGTTCAGGTGTAAGATAACACCAAGAACATCTAAAATTACAATGATAAGATGGATTAATTGATAAATTAATTTTCTGCTTCGTCATAATCTAATTCCTCAAAGAATGGTGTAATACCGTATACTTCTTTTTCCATCTGTTGTATAAATTTAAAAAATTCTAATTCACTCATATGTTATAGTCAAAAAAACCTGTTATTCGTTCAACACCTATTGGTTTAAATTCTCCAATTTTATGTTCCCATTGTTTAGCGTGGTTTAATAATATTACATCTGTCTTGCCTGGGTACAAGTATGCAGATAAACTTTTTGTTTCAGCATTTCTTACTTCTACTTGTCCACCTGTATCAGGATTACTTGCAGAAGTAAAATAGATAAGAGCAGCTATATTTGCTCCTTCTTTATTATCATTATGCCAATTCAACGAACCTTTGTCTACCCCATTAACTATTTCTGGTTGTCCATATAAAATATATTGGTTAGACAATTGTTTAATATATTTATCACCCAAATAAGTATGACACATTTTGAGAGCATTCTCAACTTCTGGAGTATGTACTGCTACTTTATAACCACCTACATCTTTAAATGGTATTTCTACTCCATCAAAAAATCTAAATGGCATAGGATCCGCTGTCGGCCAAACCCCATTAACTAAAACATTTTCTATATTGGAATTACTTCTCATAGGATAACTTCCTCTACTCATATTGCCTCACTTATATATGGTGTCATTTGTAAAGTACTTCCATTTGCTTTTAGTATATCAGGTCCTATTCGTTTCATCTTCTCACAATGTTTCTCTATTGTTCCAGCGTGTTGATAATCTTTTATTGTCTTTCTACAACCATTACATATATTAAACATTGGACAAGTAAAGCATCCTTGTTTCATACTATTTAATGAAAGGTCATCTTGTAGTGGTGTAAAAAACTCACCTTTCATTTCTCTTTTAAAATCTATTTCTTTATCTCTATCATCACCGAAAGCACCACAACTATAATAGTCTCCATCGGGTTGTAAACATCTTATACCTTCATCACACTTTCTACTTAAAGGACAAGTCGTACTACAATCATTAATAGACATCATCATTTGTTTCGTATTAAATTCCCAAGGTGCAAGTCCTCTTAACCATACTTTAGTATATATTTCATATATATCTGATAACAAAAATGGTTCTTTTTGTTCACCACTCATCATTGCATAATTTAATTTACATTCAACACCAGTCTTTTCGTCTCTAGCCAAGTTATGTAAAGTACCTTGTGGTTCTTTATCTTCTGACATAAACTTTGCTAACTCAACATTTTTAATTGCGTTGTGTTCGTTCTCTCTTGTTATAACAGAAATAAAGTCTGGTCTATAATCACAATACTTTAACATTGCGTCTGAACATTGCCAAAAGTCGTCTTCTGTAAATTCTGAATAGTCTCCTTTTAATCTTCCACCACCATATTGAAAAGAAGTGGTTACTCCTATTTTTTCATTATTAAATAAGTCAACCCATAGACTAGGTTTCTTTAAGAACGGCCATAAGTTTGTTGTTAAAGAAATTGATGTTGCATAGTCTCTTTCATCTAACCATCTAATAATTTTCCAATAGTATTCAGGTTCCATCATTAAAGGATCCCCACCATTTACTATAATAGTTTTAGTATGAGGAAATCTTGTTAAGAACTCAAATATTTGTTCGTGTTTTAACCAATTCTTTTTCTCTTTTGTTAATTGAGTACTTGAACAAAATGAACATTTGAAATTACATAATTCTGTTGGTTTAATAATTAAATCCATATTGGTTCAGTTTTTGGTTGGTCTTTTACTTCCCATCCTAATACTAAAGATGTTCTAGGATTATCTCCGAAGTATGGTTTAACTCTATGTACTAGAAACCCAGGAAACATTATCAGTCTATTAGGTATAGGTTCTATGTTTATGGTGTTATTTGGGTATTCAGCAAAGGTTAAATTTTTGTATATACTTAATTCACCACCTACCCATTTTTCAGGTGTATAATCACTTTCTATATAATAGATTGCAGAAATAAAAGCACCTTCAACTTGGTCGTGGTGTGGTTCATATAAATGATTGGTCACACTAGACTTGTCGTATTTCTTTAATCTACCTTTTTGAAAATTAGATAACTCTATATTATTATAGTCTATATTGTTTGATAGACAATAGTTTATTAATGTTGCATTTGCAATTTTATGAAATTCTTTTTGACAAGGCGTAAAATTAAATGTATCTTGTCCTTTGATTGTAGTATCAATTTTACTTTCTTCTTTTAACTGATTAATTAACTCTTTATCAGTTAAGAAATCGTCAAATACATTTATCGTATCTGTAAATTTAATCTCCATATAATTCAATCCAATTTAAACCAGTTTTTGTATCTTTATCTCTAATCCAAAAGTGGTCATATAATACATCTTTTTCAAAACCAAATTGTTGCATTATCTCTCTATGATAAGGTTCTTTTTGTGCCTTCATTTGATTCATAGATAGATGTAAATAATCAAAATAAGTTCCAGTAGGACATAATATTCTTCTACCTTTAAATATATTAATTGTTTCACACCACATTGTTCTTATCAATCGTCTTCTTTCTACTGGACTTTTACTTCGCATATAACCAGGATACTTTAAAGACCCTACTATAACATATTCATCATAGATATGAAACATACCTACACCTTTTATAAAAGTATTAGGTGTTTTATTATGTACCCACATCTTTTCACCTATATTCTTTTCTGCTAGATTGTAAGTTTCAATATCATCTTCTTTCTTACCTAACCATAAAAATAAATGTGCTTGTCTACCATCTATTCTAGGTATGAAAGGAGATTGTATTGGAAACTTATCTAACTGAACTTCAATGTCTGTATTATTAATTTTAAGTTTTGATATATCAGGTTGCGACAAAGTTTCTTTGTATGCGTACATTTTCAATATATCTGTGCGTAAGTTTGTAAACACATTCATCCAATTCTTCCCTCCATTTATAATCGTGGTTCATAAAGCATCCTAAAGTACATCTATCTAAAAATTCACAACTAGCACAATTATATTTTTCTAAAAACTTATTCTCAATAATTGAATTGTCTTTTTTCTTTATAGGCGAACTATACATTACTAAATCTTTTGGGTCCTGTACAAGATTACCACATTGACATAGTGTACCATCTTGTAATATTAATTTACTTGTTCTACAACTAGCATAATTTCTTTTGTTAAATATCCATTCTCTTACAGGAGAACATTGTGGATAGTTATCTATTATATACTTAAAGAACTTTAATAATTCTGTATCACTTGGCATAAAATATTTTGCGTGTTGGTCTGGTGTATAATAATCAAAGTAAATCTCATAACCTTCATCATATAAATGTTTGAAGTATGGGTCACCTTGTTCCAAATGAAACTTTATCATTGGTTTAGTTATTAACATTGAAAAAGATTTTATTTCTTTTCCCCAATAAATTACTTGTTGTTTAAATCGTTCTAAATCTTTTTTACTAAATCTTCCTCTCGGGTCATAACTTGTAGTAATTGTTGCTTCAATACCTTCGTGTTCAGACCAACTTAATAAATCTCTTAATAAGTCATTACCTTCATCACTCATAATCAGATTAGTAACCCAATTAATTCTAACTTTCTTCTCATAGTGTTCGCATATCTTTTGTATGCCTTTTGATAAAGTTTTATATGCTTGGTTTAATTCTGTATTGTAGATGTTAGGAGCAAATACTTCACCACCCATAATATTAAATACAACCTTCATCATCATTTCGGATTTGATAAATTTTTCTACAGGAACTATTTTATTGATTACGGTATCTATTCCAACCGTGTCTTCGTGGTTTTGCCAACAGAAAGCACATCTTAAATTACAAAATTCAAATAAATGAATTGTGTACTCCTGCTCTGGGTCTCTTTTGGGGTCTATTAAAAACTCTCGCATTTAAACTCCTACGAGTTTGCGAATAATCTATATTTCTCTAGCGTACTTGAATCGTTATCTTTCTTTAAAGAAAGAAGATATTGAATAAAGGAGTAATTAACATTACCAATATCAAATCTTGGAATATACGCCAAAGATGGACTATTCGCCACCGCTTCATTAATTATTGTATCAAAATCACTTTTAGATAAAGATGTCTGACACGCCTTATCAAAATTTGCCATTGAATAATCTGGATTTGGAATATTTTGTAGTGTTTGTATTGTGTTAATTATAGTTTTTAATGCAGTTTGTTTTTCACTTGACAAATTATCTATAGTTATTGTATTCACATATCCAGCATTTGCTACAGGTTTAGCAGTAAATACATCTGTATCAGCAAAGGCAGCCAATTCTGTAATTCCTTCAAAAGGATTATCAGCATTTATTACAACATCACTATCAGAATAACCTACAGCAGTTTGTTGTGATTTATTTAAAAGATTTAATAATGTATCTTCTCTAACATCTGTTAATATCTCTTTATAAAATCTTTGTAAGAACATATGATAAGAGGAAAGTAAATTGTCTTCGTGTGTATCAGCACCAGCAAAATACTCTCCAAGCAATAATTCAATTGAGAAATTTAAATTAAGAGCTTTAATTCTATCTAATTCTAAAGTAGGTAAAACATCAGCATATCCTTTAACATTTCCTAAACCTGCATTCAGTTTAGTTAAGTCTAAAATATGTGTTGGTTGACATTGTGTATTTGTAATAATTCTTTCGTTGTGTAAATGTATGTCTAGGTATTTAACAATACTATCACTATCACCAAAAGGTAAGATAGTTTTTAACCATATAACAGATAATTCTAAAAATGCTTGTGTGTCGCAATATATAATAACTTTACTATTTAATGATTTTTGTTTTGTACATACATCTTCAAAGAAACCAGTTAAGTCAGCAAACTTACCTGTCATTTCATTTCTATTTTTAGCATAGTTAATTAGTGTGCCTCTATAAGCACTACCTAATTCTGATAGCATTGGATTTCCTTTTTCTTCGGAAATAACATATCTATGTGTATGACAATCTATTGAGTCATCAAATTGTAAATAGACTTTATTAAACAGGTGTAGCATTTAATCTTCCTATAGCTTCTTCTCTTGCTTCTTTATATTTTTTACTATCATATTTGCCTTCAGCAACTGCCCAAGTCATCAAAAACATAGGGTTTTCTTTTACACCCCAATAATCAAATAGACTTTTGCCTTTAAACATATATTCTGTAAAGTATTTAGTATAGTACCTAACATTTTTTTCGTTAGTTTTATTATAATAAGAATAAAAATCTGGATGTTTTAAAAGACTTACAAAGTTAATTCCTTTAACATCATTACTATCATCTTTAGGATAACTTTCAACAAAATCTTTAAAAGCACCTTCTCCTATAATAGACATATTATATAATGGAAGACTTTCTAATTTGTTTGCCCATTGTTCTATTATCTCTAAATTTTGAGAAATAAAAGCACCGTGGACACCTTTTGTTGTATCTGTCCAATGTACAACATTTTTAAGAAATCCTTTATGTTCAAAAAGAACTTGCATAGCAGCTCTTTCTAACCTTGGTATACTTACTAACATTTGTGTTTCAAAATATGCTAATAATAATTCATCATCATAATTTGCTAGGTCGCAAGGTATATCTAAATTGCTTATATAAGTTAAAAATTGAGCGCCTTTCATTTTACTATTTTTATAATCTATTAAATAACTTTCAGTTTTATCTTCAAAATATCTTTTTAAATTCTTTAAATCAATTGGTACTATAGTTTCAATCATTATCTTCGGCTCCTACTTCCGTGGCAACTAGAGTGGCAACTTGAATGGCAAATAGTTTTTGTCAATGTATAAGTTGTTCCTCTTTCAGTATTATATGTGTTTGCAAGGTCTGACAAATAATTTTCTATACTTGTATCACTAACAACTTGTCCTTGCGTTAAAGAAGCTGGTTGAGACATTGATGGACTTGTTCTTTGTGCTGTTGGTAAGTGTGCAATTTGTGTATCTGAATATTGTTGACCAGCACCTGTCATATTTACAATAGCGTTTGTGTTTTTAACATTAGTGTAAAGCAACATTTCTGTTTTTAATGTATTGTAAATATTTAAAGCGTGAATATTACTTCCCACGGTACCAACATTAGTTCCTGATATACTAATACTAACTCCTGATACTTCTGTTAATGTTGAAATAGTTCCTTGAGCACCAGAACTACTACCTGTTAGTATATCATTTTGTAAAAAATTCGTTTGTCCAGAACCTGGAGTTATTTGTTTTGCTTTTAATGTACCTGTAGATGAATCCCAAGATACAACCGTGCCTACCGTATTTGAAGTAGAACCTGTAACCGTTTCGCCAACGGAATAATTTAAACTTACATTAGTTAATACTAAAGACATACCATCTACTACTCCACCAAAATCTGAACTAGTAAATGCTGAGTGTCCTGGTAAACTATCTGTACCCCATACTATTTGAGTATCAGCTACATCTGTTACCAATTCTTCAAATCTATCTACAATATTCTGTGCCGTTATCGGACTTGTTAATGTTACCATATTGCCTCACTTTTATTTTGCGCCAAATGTTTCATAAGAGATTTAGGAGCACCACATATGTCTCCTTGCCATCCTAATTGGTGACAATCTCCACCACAATACTTGAAAACTGGACATTCCCAACATAATGGGTTTCTTGCCACTTCACACGCTATATTGTGTAATCGCTTTGGACTATTTATAAGAGCATCCAAAGGGTCATCTATCGTTCCAAAGGTAAACTCGGGAGCAGCATTGGGGCAACCCCCTATTGTGCCAGTTGCATTGAGAGTAAATAACTTTTGTTCACAATCTCTACAGAAGGTTCCTTGCGTATTGTCTCCTGCAGTAAACTTTGAGTAAATAGTTTCAAAAAATTCATTTTCAAACCACTTTCTAGCATTGTAATGTTTCATCTGCTCGTGCATTTTTAGAAACCATTTATCTTGTTCTATATTTGATGGAAATATCTCTGGATGTAAATTTGCATTACCATTACCTGTTAATCTTTCAAGTGCCATTTCTTGTACACCTAAATCTTTTACCCATTTCAATAATTCAATAGGTTCAATTCTAACCGTATCTTTGGTTACTGATATAAAAAGTTTAACGGTTACTCCTTCATCAATTAAAGTAGCAACATTTCTTTTCCATAAATTAAATTGTTTTTCATTTGCAAAACGAATATTAGGATCCCAACTAGTACCACATCTATTTCCTAGTGGACCTTTCATAAAGTCTATATGTTCATCTTTTAATTTAAAAACTAAATTAGTGGTTACACCATAAGATTGATTTTCCCACAACCCTTTAGTTTCGTCATATACATTTTGCATTTCAGATACAGGAACTAAAAATGGTTCCCCACCGTGAAATTCTAAATGTGCTGTGTCGTTTTTGTGATAATTATATTTGCGAAAAGAATTGAACCACTTGATAATCTTATTTGTATTCCAATATACTTTAGGTCCAGATGTTCCAGAAGTGAAACAATGTTTGCAATTTAAATTACAGGTTTCGGTTGTTTTAACATAAAACATCCAATTCATTATATAACTCCAATACTTAACCCCCAAGTATCAGCTTCACTTTCAACAAAATGCTCAGCACCTTGTTTGATGACAATTCCTTCATCATCATATATCGGTTTAACCTCATTATTCATATTTACTTTCTTTTTGCCTTTTACAACATATAAGTAAACATCTTTATCATCTTTATGAGGTTTGAAACTTACACCTGGTTTTTGATTCACAAATAAATGAATATCCTGTCTCGTCTTACCTGTGATATTCTTTACTACTTCATCTAACACTTCTCTTAACCAAGAAACATCTTCTAAACCTTCCACCTTAATAACTTTAAATCTATTAAATTCTCTTAACCATTCTCCATAGGTCATATGTTCTTTAACCTCTCGGTCAAGTCCATTATCATCTATGTAAAATAATTGTCTTGCTTCGTATCTGTTATGATTTTGGATTTCGTCTTTTAATCGTTTAATCCACAATTGAGTTTGTTCGTCCATTATATACTCCTATTTACCAACAACTATTTCAACAATTCTTTCTCCTGTTGAGTCATCATTGACTAAAGATTTTCCAATTAATGCACCTGTTCTTGGTTCTGCTTCTGCTCTACCACAACCTTCTTTTTCACAACTAACAATCATATCGCCTTTTCTTACAGGTCCACATACTCTACAAGGAACTCTTCCTGTTAATGCAACAGCAACAGACATTCCTTCTAAACTTCCGTTCATTATAAATGCTGGTTTTTCTGAAACAACACCTACAACTTTTGAACAATGATTTTCTTTACAAGAAGTTACCTCTGCTTGTCCACCTATACATAATACCGTTCCAGTTGGATATTCTTTATCAACCAAATATTTTTCTGCCAAGTCAGCATAATTTGCTTTTGTAGCAGTTGTTGTTAATGTATTTGTTGATGGATTGTAATATAAATCTGTATCTGTTTTTAATGCTTGGTTACCAGCAGTTGAGTCAGCAAAAGTAATATATCTTGTTGCGTTAGTAGTATTATCAGAAGTAATAGCAACAGCATTTGATTGTGAAGCAGTACCTGTGATAGTACTTGCAACTAAAGTGTCTACCGTCAATGTTGAAGTTGCCATATCTTTTAATTTAGCAACCGTTATTGAATCGTCAGCAACTTGGTCTGTACTAACAGCGTCATCGGCTATCATTGTTTGAGTAACCGTATTTGTATCACCTGTTGTGATTACGGTTCCACTTCTATCTGGTAAAGTAATTGTATTATCTTGTCCTGGGTCATCAACTCTTAATGTAGTTTCAAAAGAGTTAGCAGTTGCACCTTCAAATTTCATTGAAGCGCCATTAATGGTTACAGCAGCACCTACTACCGTTCCACCAGCAGTTATTCCACCAGTTGTATTTAATTGTTCGTTTCCAAAATCTATTGTACCACCTGAAGATATAATTGAACCATTTGAAATAGTTATATCTCCAATATCAGCAGAAGTATTAACATCTATAGTTGTTAAACTTGATAGATTAGCATCCATATTAATTGTTAATGTATCTGGTGATGATACTATTGCTTCTAAATTTGTTCCAGTATTGATAGTTAATGTATTACCAGAAGCAACCGCCTGTGTGTTTGTACCATCTGTTAATGTAAAACCAGCAGCGGCAATTGCTATTGCGTTAATCTCATTTACAGCACCTATAACCGTAGTTGCTGACAATGAACTATCTAGCGTTGCAATGTCTCCAAAATCAGACAAAGCAAGAGCATTAAATTCTGTTCTTAACTTATCTAAACTATCTGTCGTTGCGACTTGTCTAACTGCCATTTGATTTTATTATCCTTTTAATTTCTATTAATTCTGCCTTTAAAGTATTTATTTCTCTACACATATCTTGCATTTTATTTTTATCTAATTCTCTTTGTTGTTTTCTAGCAATATATATTTCATATTCACTTGAACTAGTATTTACAATAGCGTTTGTTTTTAAATCTCTTTCTAAATTATCACAATTTAATACTTTAATCATCATTGCAGAACTCATTTTATTATATTGCTAATGCAATTCCTCTCATATCTCGTACTATTGGAGGATAACTAGTATTAGTTCCTTTTAGTACTATTTTAATTTGAAATGCCGTAAATGTATTTACACCACTTGCAGAATATTGATACTCTCTAAAGTCATCATCAGCTTCCGAAGAAGTAACCGTTTTATCAGAACTACCATCCGTGTTAAATGGTGTCCAGTTAATATCACTTATATTTCTAACTTCATCAGCACTTGTTGTTCTATAAAAAACTTCTACTTCAGCACTATCTCTAACTGCCTGTGTCAATCTAATATCTAACGCTGTTGAGTTGTTTGCCAACACAATAGGTTTGGTAATATATTTTGAAGCGTTTGAAGTATCAGCAGCAGAAGTTTCAGCAACAAAACTTGGTGTATTACTTGTTGTTGGACTATTTAATCTGTTTGCAATACAGAATACACTATTTCTTGCCAAGTCAATGATTGGAGAAAGTTTTGTATTTGTAGTTGACATTTCTATTACAACATAAAAAGATTTAGCACCCGACATACGAGTTGTCTCATTTGGTTGAGACATAACTGCTTGTGGTTGAGTAAAGTAAATGTCATCTGCCATAGTAACCGATTGTTTATTAGTTTCAGTTGTTAAAGCATACGGAGTTTCTGTTCCGTGAATTGATTTTCCTGTTGTTGTTCTTACATAAGGAACAATTGATGTTCCTGGTACTGCTAATGTTTGTAGACCACCTAAATTCAATACATCAAATTGTCTATTTTGTGTAGCAGTAACCGTTGTGCCACCAATATCTCCAGTTGCGTTTGCAGTTCCTGAAGTGGTTACATCATAACTATCTAAAGTTATATTTGATATGGAAGTATATGTTCCATTAATTGCTGTATGAGCAATACCATTGTGAGTACCCGATGGAACTCCAGCAATGGTTACACACGAATTGGTATCGTGTAAGTTATGATTTTTATGGAATACTCTAACTACAGCAGAACTATTTGTTGTTCTAATTGGATTTTGTTCTAAAGTTTTAGCAGCTAATGTTTTATTTGATAAGTGTACCGTTCCAGTAACCGATGAATATTCAGCTCTTTTCATTGTAAATTTAATATCTTCATTTGGTTCGGAAGTCCAAGTTGAACCGTTTTGAGATTTAAACATAACACCAGCATATGGTTGTTTTGATATTGTTCTACTAGAACCTATTGCAGTTTCACCTAATCTAGCAACATAACAATTGTAATCGTTTGAGTTTGACATTACAACAAAAGCATACTCTACTTGGTCTTGTATATAAACAGGACTAGGGAAAGTAAATGTTGTTTTTACTGAAGCGTCTGAACTTGTATTAATTTGACTTGGATTTAAAGTAACCTCTCCAAATGGAAGTATTTTACTTCCTGGATAACCGTTAACCGTATTTCTAATTTGTACGGTTACAGGAATGTTTGCGTCTTTAGTTGAGAAATATAAATCTATTGATGTTAAAGAAACACCACCTTTCTCATCTGTTAAAAATGTTTGTGATAATGGGTCAACCCAACCAACCGTTTGTACTACTTGTCTTGTACTTGTTCTTAAAACTTGTTGTTGGTCTGTTACCGTTGTTTGTACACCTCTAAATTCTCTTGTTGAAACAATTGTATCTCTAACCGTATTCAATAATCCTCTTGCAACATATTCAGCATTGGCAGCCGTTTCAACAGCAGCAGCATCCATAGAGTTAGTACTTGATGAAGTTAATCTAAATGTTCTATCACCTGTTCTCCATCTTGGATTAGAATTGACCGTTGGGTCAGGTATTGCAAAAGTTCCAGATACGGAACCGTTTGCGTCTGTAACCAAATTACCTCCAAGTGAACCACCCGATGGTGTTATATAAGAAGTAATATCTATATTATCAAAGAATGGGTAAACTCTTGTATTTGGTTTTAATCTGCTTGCAGAAAAATCAACATCCCTACTTCTAATAAATGCTACAAAGGCAACATCAACAACTCTATCTCCCATACTTGTTCTAACCGTTTGAGGTATTGCAGTTGTTGTAATTCCTGTTCTACTTTGGTTAACTTGGTTGATAGAAGTTATGTTAACTCTACTTCTAACTTGTCTCATTTTTCTCCAAGTAGGTCCTACTCTTTCACTACCTATATCCATACTTCTTCCAGTCCAGTTTGTTTGCCATTCGTTCCAAACCGTACCCATAGCTATTTGATTTTGATTAGGTATATTTCCTTGTCTTAATAATTGGTCCCAAGCACCTGTTGTAGAGTTAACTACTAATTCAGGTGTTCTTTGTGTTTCTCTCCATTCATCACTTGAAGGAGTTAAATCTATTGTTCCCATCCAACTAAAAATAGCAAATGGGTTAACATTAATTGCTTTAGAAGCAAAAGGTTGATTAATTAAATCTGTTTCTGTATATGGCAACATTAAACAATCGCCAGTCTTTGTATAGTTAGCAGCTGTTCTATCAGCGGCAGTTAAAGCAGTTCCATCTTCATCTATTTCTTCTAAAGGTACAGCGTCTTGGTTAAAGTGAGGTCTTAATTCTCCTTTTGCATAATCAATAGAACATCTGTAATCACCATTGGTTACTTCACCAATTCCGTGACCTTTAAAGTTATCTACAATAATTCCATTTTTAAATCTATCAAAACCATCAGCGTCTTGTATTTGTAAAGATTGAGCAGCAGTTTCTAATAAAGATAATTGAGTATAATATTCTACTCTACTAATTTTCTTTTCTATAGCACCAATATCTCTCATTGTATATCTTCTATTGTCAACCATTTCAAAAACTACATCTTCGGTTGATAAGTTATACGCAGGTAAAGTAATTGTGTAAAGGTGCATTGCGTTATCAATTCTATCAGGTTCCTGTGGTTTAGTATCAGGTGCTCCTGTAAGAACTTTAAACTCACCTTCTCTTGTTAAGAATAATTTATCTATTCTTCCTTTATAAAATTCGTGGTCTGTGGTTACATTTGTTCCAAATTTAACAACATCAATTGTTGAAGCACCAGTACCGTCATAACTTCTATTTTGTTGACCAGCGTCTATAGTTGAAGCGTCATCTACTCTTGGTCTGAAATCTAATACATCACTTAACTTATATTCATCACCAGTTGTATCAGAAGAATAACTTGGAATGTTTTCGTAATCTATTTGTCCTGAATAACTATCTACACTAAAGAAATCTCCATTACCGTGTGTGAAATAATTAAATGTAATTAATAATTGTCCAGTTGGATTTAAACTTCCATCAATTCTTTTTAATCTTCCAATATCATAGAAGTTATCTCTTTGACCATTATCTAAAGTAAATCTACTTGTAATATCTGTATCACTAGTTGTTGCTGCTGTACTAAAGTCAGCAGCCATATGTACAGAAGCGATAGAGTAAATATCTGCCTTACCTAAACCAATAACATTTGCTTCGCAATCAGCTTGAGCAGTAATTGCTGTAGTAGCATTTGAAGTTAATGTTTTTGTTTTTTCGTTTTGTGCTGACTTACTTAATGTTCCAATAATTTTTACTTTGTGTCCTTGGTGGTTAGCTCCAAAATCTAAAGTTAATGTACGACCAACAGGTGAACCAGATAAAGCAAAACAAGCGTCACCTTCGTGTTGGTTTCCAGTTGTAGATAATTTATCTCCAACATTACCAGCAGAAGACGAACCACCTTTTGTCATTATGGTTACTGAATAGTCTGTTTCTGATTGAGCAACAAAAGTCTCTCCTGTATTTGCTGTAATAGTAATATCTCCTGTTGAAGTTAATGTTCCAACAAAAGATTTTCTTACCGTCAATGAAGTATCAGCAATACCCGAGTTAGCAGTTGTCTTTAATGTTTTAACTATACTATAAGGTAAATTAAATACAGCAATATTTTTATCACCACCTTGTAATTTTGCTCTTCGTCTTATAGCGATTGAGTTTGATACAGCAGTACCACCAATAACACTTGCAAGTGTTAATGATGAAGAAGTTTTAATTTCTAAAACTTCTCTTGTTGTAATTGTTCCACCTGTATCAGCAAATTGAAGTGAATCTCCAACTTTTAATTCTGTATCAAATTTAGTACTGAAACCTATTACTTCTTGTCCACCACCTGATATTGAAATTGAACCAGATAGTTGTTGATTGTCTCCATAAGTACTTGATAATTCTGTTTGGGCAGTATAAGTTGGACTTCCTGCCATTGTAATTTCTTTTACATCACTTGAACCATAACTTGTAAATCCTTTGTTACCTAATACACTTGCTTTTACGACAGCAGTATTAGAAGAAGTACCACCTGTAATTGTTTCGCCAGCAGTAAACTCTCCTTGTACATTTGATACAACTACTTTTCCAGTTGCAATTGAACCACCTGTACCAGCGCCTGTGTGTGCAGAACCATCAACACCAGTTCCTGAACTATCAACTAATTCAAAATCTCTTTTTGCAGTACCACCTATTTTTTGTCTTACATAGTAAGTATTATCATTTAATTCTGTTTGTGTGGTAACACTTGTAATTTTTATTGCGTCACCATTTTTAATATCTAAATCAGCAGCCATTGTTATAACAACAGGATTAGCAGCTGTAGATGAAGCGATTGTAGCAGTTGTTCCACTAGATACACTTTCAACAATTGCAGTTGCACTAGAAGTTGAACCAGTTAGTTTCTCTCCAGTTGTAAATGCTGTGTTAGTTGTGATACCTATATGACTAAACATTTCTATGTCAAATAGATAATGTTTAAAAATTGTAGATGATGAAGGTGTGTATGCAATTGAACTAGATATTGCTCCAGTTGTATTTGCGTTAAATTCAAATCCTTTAGATTTAGCACGACCAACATCTAATATTAAGTTGTGATTGTTTCCAGTAATTGTTCCTGCTGTATAAGAAGGTGAAGCAAGTTTTAATTCTAATTTTTTAAATGCTTCTGTTTCGCCAGTTATAAAGTTTACATCTGGAGAACCATATACATTAGATACATTAACAAAATTTCCTACATCAAATTTTGTAGGGAAACCATTTTCAGTTCCAAATGTTCTTGCTTTATCTATTGCAACAAATTCAGTTCCTACTTTATCTATTTCGTATCCTTTAACATATGCTTTTCCAGGAGATAATCCTAAAGCAAGTTTGGTTGCGTCTCCACCATTTCCTGATGTATAGATACCTCTATTATCTCCAGAACTTAAATGTTCTCTAATATCTAAATCAAAAGGTCTTACGGTATAGTCACCACTTTCATCACTTGTTCTACGAGCAAGTGTATCTTCTAAAATAGCATAATCAGTACTTCTAACTATGTTTTGTAAAGCACCATTACTTAATCTTAATAATTCTATAAAGTTTGAATCTTCAACCGAAGTTAAAGCGAGTTTTGAAAGTGTTAATGCAATTTTAAATCTGTGAGCACCTGGAGCATTTGCGTTTGAAGAACCTTGAGCATTATCTACAAGTGAAGCGTCATTGTTTGGGGTTACAAAACTTTCTGCTACAGATAATCCAATTCTATAACTTGGAGCGTTTGTATATTTGTCTAATACGATTGTTTGTTTATCAACATTAACAGCATAACCATTAATGTAATAAGTCCCAGCAGCTACTGAAGCAGCTGAACCAATTTGTGAAGTTGTACATACAGCAGTTAGATTACCTAAAGTACCGTGTACTGCTACCATTGTTTCGCCAGCAACAAAGTCTGTTGTAGCATTACCTACACCAGTTTTTGTATATTTAACATATAAAGTATTTGGGTCAGTTGAAGTTGCAACATCAACACCAACAATTTTAGCTTCAACAGCAGAAGTTTGTCCTACTAAAGTTAATCCATTAAAATCTGAAAGGGTAGATGTTCCTGTAAATGAAGTTAACTTAACTGAATAGTATAACAAGTCATAAGTAATCTCACCAGGTATCATTTGAGCACCACTTTCAAATATGTGGTTACCCATTTTCTCAATCTGGTTTTGTAAGATTGTTTGTGATTGTGTTAACTCTCTTGCCTGTACAGCGAAAGCTGGTCTGAATAATATTCTATGAAAGCTTTTGCCTTCCGAGAAATCATCATAATAAGGCGAGAGATTAAAGTCAGTTGGACTTGGCATTTATTTCCCTCGTTAAAATTCTATGATTAACTTAACATTCTCCGTTTGGTCAACACTTCTGGTTACTGGTGCTCTGTTTTCAATGTACATTACATCGCCAGAGTCAGCGTCTAATTCAGAAGCAGAATAACCTGAAACTAAAGAAACATTGTTAACCGTTTCAGTTGTGCCTGTTGGAGTTCCTGTTGGTGTACTTGCACTATCTCCAGTAACCACATTGGTTCCTGAAAAGGCAGTCATATTGCCATTTGCGTCAACACCTTCGTTAGTATATCTTGTTTGTGTATAAAATAAAATTAAATTAGCGGCATCCCATTGAACTACTTTACCAATAGCACCTGTGTTTGTTTGTGTAATTTTTTCATCAGCTACAAAAGTTCCTGCACCTGAATTAAATCTAATTGCTTTTGTTCCTCTTAAAGTAGTGGCACTAGCAGCTGAACCACCAGATTTAGGGTCTCTAATTAAAGCAACTCTTCTAAAATCGTTTTGAGTTGCAAAGTCTCCAGAGTTAGCAGTTTCAGCACCTTCAAAAGAAGTATTAAGGATTATAAAGAAAGCACCTAATTCTTCAAATGGGTCTGAACCGTGTCCACCTTTTGGTTCTGCTATTACATCTATTTCAGCACCAGATAAACTTCCACCACCAGCAGCATTAATATCTGCTACTCTAATATATCCAAAAGAATAATTGATTGGTGTTCCAGTAACCACAGCACTAGTAACCGCACCTGAAGAAATAGTTATAGTACAAGTACCACCAGAACCGTCTCCTCTAATTGCGATACCTGTATGTGTACCATCAGTACCACCTGTACCAGCAGCTTTAATTTTTAAGATTGAAATATCTCCATCTACAGCAGCACTTGTTACCGAAGAGTTTGTTGAAACTCCCATAAAGTCTGTAGATAAAAAGTTTGCCTGAGCACTTGCAGATAAAGTGAACATATATTTCCACTTATAGTTATCTGCTGTTTCTAATATGTTAACACTTTCTCCAGTTGGTTCAACCGTTGACGCTGTGTTATTATCATTGTCTAAACATTTATAGACTTTAAAGTTTGAATTCATTACATAAAAGTTTGCGTCATATAAATTCGTTGCACCACTATTAGCAGTTTGAACATTAGTTGTTCCTGTTATTCTGTTTCCATAGTCGTGTCTGTAAATATCGTAAGTTGTTCCAGACGCCCAATTTATTCTTGGACAAGCAAAAGCTACATCTGAAGCAGTAATTTTTTTAGCAGCCAGTAAATCATCAAAAGTATCATACTCATCTTGTACTGAATCGGCTGGTGTTATAGGAGCTGAATCAGTTCCTATGTTATCTGTTCTTCCATCTGCTCTAGTCTTTGTTCCAAAAGCAGAAGGTTTTCCTATTCCTAGGTAATAGACATTTGGAGTTGCTTCACCAAAAGATTCCTCAAATTGTTGAGCATTGTTTCGTCTAAATTTACTTGTTATAATCGCTGGCATTGTTTGTTTCCTGTTTTCTTGTACTATTTATACATCTTTCCTTAATCTATGTTAATCGTATTTCCCATTCCTGCGTGTGATGTACATTGGTAATATAATGTAGATGGAGCATTCATAGGTACGCAGAAAGTTACCGTTCCACTACCTGTTGAGTTATTATCTACACCAAATCCATATGCACTTCCACCACTTGCTGTTCTTATTTCAAATGGATGTGAAGCACCACTAGATACCGTAAAAGTATAAGTGTGTCCTTTCTTTAAATAAAGTACTGGGTCGTTTTGCGAACCACCACTATTATGAGTAGTAAATCCATCACCTGTAAATGTAAAGTCTGTTGAACCGTTATTGGTTACATTAAAATTAGCTGCTATTTTAGAAACAGGAGTATAATCATTAGGTCTCCATCTTCCAGTACCACCAACATTTTCATATACTAATACTTGTCCGTATACTGGAGTAACCGTAGTAGTATCAACATCTGATAGTCTATCAACACTATCGTTTTCTGTTAATATCTCAATCCAACCAGAAGCTGTAGCAAAGTGAGCTTTACTATCACTTGTGGTTACAGCAAACATACCAGCATAAGTAGCTGCCGTTGGTAATGCACCTGTATTTGTAAAATCGTATCTTGCTTTTGAACCAGAACCAGTTAAATCTAAATTACCTGTTCCTGAAATTGTAAATCCAGCAGTATCTAAACCAGCACCAAGTACTGGACTTGTATCATCTGATAATTCTGAAACAATAGATGTAGGTTTCCAAGCTGAACTACCATTAACCCAAGTAAGTACTTGTCCATCTGTTGGAGAAGCAGTTGTCGTATCTACATCAGCAAAAACATCAATTGATGATAATGTAGTTGCGATTTCGTTCCAAGCAGTATTAGAAGCAAAATATGCTTTGTGAGTTGATGTATCAACAGCAAAAGCACCAGCATAAGTTGTTGCAGATTCAAAACTTGCAAGGGCATTAGCACCTTGAGCAATATATGAACCTATTGTAGCACATCTTAACTTAACATTACCACTTGATACTCCTGTTAAAGCAGGGTCATCAATTGTTTTGTTTGAAAGTGTTTGTGTATCTGTTAATGTAGTAACCGTGTTATCTATTGCAATTGTAATATTGTCATCTGATACGGTTGTTGCTATTCCACTACCACCACCAAAGTTAAGTGTATCACCTACCGTAAATGTATCATTGGTACCACTATCAGCAGAAAGAGTAATTGTACTTCCTACTTGTTTCCAATACATTGCACTTGCGCCGTCTGTTGCAAGTACATAGTTTGATGTTCCAACCGTAGTTGGAAATGTTAGTGTATCTAATTTAATTTTTCCTGTACCGTGTGGGATTAATTCAATATCTCCATTTGAAGCAGAAATAATTTTATTTCCGTTTACATCTAAATCACCACCAAGTTGTGGAGTTGTATCCACAGATATGTCTCCAGCAGCTGCTGAAGCAGTTGGTTCAAATCTATTGTTAGAAGTTGACCATTGTAATATTTGGTTTGAAGAAGCGCCAGCAGTTGTTATGTTTAATGCTGTTCCTGTTCCTATTGCTGTATATAATTCATCAAAGTTATCGTTGATTTTATCACCACCGATACGAAGACTATCACCTGTTCCGTCATTTGCCGAACTTCCTAATCCTACCGTTTGTTTTGCCATATCTCTTTTCCTATTATTCTAATATTTATACGCCATCCTTATGATGTTGCGTCAAAAGTAGATGTCCCACTACTAAATTTTTTACTTGTATTACTAAACAGACCTTGAGGTACTAAAATCTCAACAGGTAAAGTAATATATGTCTTTGCTATAGTTGTTAAATCACCAAATTGAACTTCTGTTCCATCAGCTGCCGTATTAGTTCCTATTACTCTCATATCATTTACCCTTGCCCAATTCATAGCACTTGTATTAATCATACCTTGGAATCTTCTATCAAATTCTCTTAATCTTGGACCTGCATATACAGAACCAAAGTTTGTATTGATTGTTCTGAAATAATAAAAAGGTTTAAATTGAAACGCATATTGTATTGGGGTTTGTGTTAAGGTAACATCCCTAGTGTCTGTTGCGAAAGGAGATTTTGAACCTTGTACTACATCACCAGGTACTCCTTGAAGTGGATTACTTCTTTGTGTTGTACCATCAGTTGTTGTTCCTAATCTTCTTCCAAATACATTACCAAACAATGTGTTCATTAATGTAATCCAAGGACTTGAAACAATACCAGTAACCCTTCCAACAACAGGCATTTTAATTCTGTTATCTAATCTACTTTCAATGTTAACTTGTCCTGTAAAGTAGAAACCAGCAGGGTGCATTGTCTTTTTAAATGCGTCTCGCCATTCATCAATAGTACGACCTACTTTAACAACATATGAGAAGTCCTGATAGTATAAACTATCTTGTATCTTCATTGTTGTTTCTGATAAGTGTCCGTCTTCTGAAACATATTTACCTTCACTTGTTGCTAATCCAACAACATCAACCGTTGCAACTGCTGGGTCTGTTTTTCCCATTGCACCAGTTATACCTGAAAGACTACCTGTTAAAGTTTCATTTGCAGAAAAGGAATTAGCATTTCTATCTTTTAATCTTAATAATTTTCTATTACTATCCCAACTTACTACAACACCAGTTGCACTAGAAGAAGAACCAGTAACCGTTTCACCAGCTACATAGTTTCCATTTGAACCTATTACAACAATTGATTCTATAAATGCAACCGTTGGAGGTGTTGGCGCTGTTTCGTGTGAGCGACCACTTTCTACTATATCAATTCCTAATAATCTTCCTATTTCATTTCCATATGCAAGTACTTCAGCGTTAACTCCATTTGTACTTGAAATAGAAACTAAAGGTGTTAGTGTATAACCAGAACCACTATTAATTAATCTTATATCTGTAATATCACCTACTCCATTTTCTAAAACAATTTTATCTCCTGGATTAATATCATTTTTACTTGTTGCAGTTTCAAAAAGTATATGTCCATCGTCACCTGTTTCATTACCAATGGCTCCATTAACAACAGCAACTTCAGCAACAGCTCCACCACCATTTGTATTCGTATTATCAAAAACTAATTGGTCACCTATTTGATATTGTGTACCAGCAGCGTTTATATAAAAAGATGTTAGACCAGAACCACCAACTGCTCCAACTTGACAGACTGAACCTTGTCCACCACCTGTAAATTTAACTTGGTCTCCAACTTTATAGTTTGCACCATCATTTGTTATTGTAAATGTTCCAGGAACACCAGTAACCTCAGCTTTAATGTAAACATCATCGGTATCTGTTTTTGTTCCTCTAATTGTTTCACCAACTTGAAAAGTTCCGACAATACTATCTTGGTTTAATAATAATTCTGATACAAGTTTGTCTCCAATTTGGTATCTGTTTAAATTTTCTATAATTGCAGTTGCACTAGAAGTTAAACCTGTAATTTGTCTACCAACTAAATCTCCTGTGTTACCTACACTATTAATTGTTCTTAAAACTTGGTTAGAAGTAAACTCTCCATCGGATACTCTTAACATTTGTTCTTTTGGATAAAATATTTCGGAATTTTCACCAAATAACAATCTAAAAAATAATTCGTGTCCTTTTGCAGTCCCTTTAGTACGATATAAAGTTTTTACTCTTTTAATTAATTCTCTTTTGTTAATATTGTCGTGTAAATCTTCTGGAATGGTATTTAAGACTTCGTTTCTAAATTGATTTAATAAATGTTGAATAACTTTATCGGGATCCCTAAAGTGTAATAAATCTTGGATAGATTTTACTGGATTTGGTCTATAACTTCCTGCAACACCTGAAGCACCAGAAGATAAACCAATAATTGTCTCACCTTCTATAAATTTATCATTTGCATTTATGAATAATCTACTATTTTTTAAATCTTCTGCTAATATAGCAGTTTCAGCGTTAGAAGTTTGACCTTGTATGATTTCACCGAAAGTAAATTTACCATAAGTAGAACTTTCTTGTAAAACTTTATCTCCAGAGTCTATTTGAGTTGCTTCTGAACCGAGTCTACTTGCGTCCAACAATAATCTGTTAGATTGACCTGTTTCTGTTTCTAATAAGATACCTTCTGTTGATTGAGATTCAGTAATACCCAATTCAGCAGATTCCATAAATTGGAAATATGCTTTTAAAAATTCTACAAATTTAGGATGGTCTGATAAGACAAATTCAGGTACCTGACCTTGAATAAGACTGGTAATCTTTTTAGTGAACTTTGCCATTTACTAGTAAGCACTTGTTGTCGTGTAACCAACGCCAGCGTCTGAACTTCCTGCAACAAAAGTATCTTTTTGAACCGTAATATTAGAATTAGCAATATCTATTTCTATTATTTGGTCTCTTACTGGTACTATGTCTTTGGAATCAGGTTGCACGGTTAATTCTATAACACTTGAAGCACTTCCTCTTATGTTTGAAATTGTTGTCACCTGTAATGAATTAATTGTTATAGCACCTGTCGTATAATCTATTGTACCTTGCGTTGAGTTTGAATAAACTCTTGTTGCACCTGACAAATAATATCTTCTTACTATTCCATTACCATCATCATCTAAAAATTGCTCATTAGTATCACCATTTACTTTAAAACCTGTTGATGATAATATACCACCAGCACTTGCATTGTGTCCACTATGAGGATTGTATAATGCGTTTCTAAAATAGACATTATACTTCAATGAACTATTTAAAGTAGGTGTTAAATCTTTTCTTATCTTTAAAGTTGTTATGTTTGACAATATTGAACTATCAACATCATCAATTAGTGTAGCAACTTTACTATGTCTGAATACACTATCAAATTTTTGAAGTGTAGTACTATTATAACTTGCTAATTGATTTATAATATTTGCTTTTAATGTTTCAGCGTCTTTAGTAGTTGCTGAAGAATTAAATTTTGCAGTTGTAGATAATATTATACTTGTTGTTTCTGGATCCACTATCATAGGAGTAACCGAAGCAACATTATATTCTTTTAGTTTAGCAACAATGTCTGCTTTTGTTTGTGTAGTTAAAGTAGAACCACTAGCTGCCTTAATTGCAATTTTAACAACACCATAAATTGGTGTTTCATCATCTTCACCACCCCAAGCACTTACAGCTAAAGCATTTGGATATAAAGATTGTACTTTTGTTTCATAATCAGAAGTGGTTACTGCTCTATCTTGCGCTGAGTATTGTAAAGGAGCATTAAATCTAATACTCTCTTTTGATTCTGCTTCACTACCACCTTGCGATACAGAAGAAGTTGAAACCGTTATGTTTGAAAATAATCCAATGTTACCTGCTGGTGTAAATGTTTTAGCACCATTAGATAATGCTTTATTGGTAACAATATATTCCATAATAACAATATTACCATTTGATAATTTCTTACCAAGTATACCATCACCAAAGGTTACACAATACTTACCTGTATCTGTTTCGTTTAAAAAATAAACGGTAGAAGTATCAGTTAATTTTGTTAAACCTGTAACCGAAGTATATGTTGTTTGGTTTGTATCTGATAAACTTGTTTGAACTTTTATTTTTAGTGTTGTTGTATCAGCATTAACACTAGGTATTAAAAACTTTTGGTCGGGGTCTTGCGTGTCAACCGTATATCTATATGTAATTGGTGTTCCTTCATATAAGGTTACACTTGAAAACTTAAATACACCATCAACAGGTGTAATTGTAATTTCATCATTAGTAATATAGTTGTAAGCAGTACCATCAACAGCAGTTGTAAAGGTTTGTCCTTTATTCATTGTTAAAGTTGTTCCTGTTGCGTCATTAACAACAATGTCAACTGAAGCAGTTGGAGATTTTGCAGACGAAGGAGTATAACCTAACATTTTAGCAAGTGAAACTACATTTGCTCTTACATCAGCAGAATCCAAATACATTTCATTTGCTAACATATTAGCATTGAAACCAAGATAGTGTGTATTGTATGCTAGTGTATCTAACAATACAGCAAAACCAGAACCTTCAAAATTATAGTCTGAAAATTCTGCTTGACTTTGTAAAAATACTTTTAAATTTGCTTTTATCTGGTCAAAATCTAATTCTGAAATATCTATCTTTGTGCTTGCCATATTCTTTCCTAATTATTAGTCAAAGTAAGTTTTTGATAACTCACCACGCTCTTTTGTTTCGCCTTTTTTTCTACATCTTATATAAACTTGTACCGTACCACCACCTGGTTTAGTATATGTTCTAATACCACTAGCGATTACAGAATTAGCACCATCAGCTGAATCTGGATATGTGTTTGATATAGTAGCAGCATTATCATACTGCCAAATACTATTTGAATTTGGTACATCTACCCACGCCATATTATCTTAACCTTTGTAAATATGTTTCTACTACGATTGGTGTTGAAATACCAATAACATAGAAACTAATTTGTATATGGTATCTATTTGCGTCTTCTTGTGGTTGAGCAATAACATCTACTATCTTTGCTCTTGGTTCAAAGTTAACTAAAACTTCTATTACCTTTCTCTCAAGGTTTAACGCAGTAAGAGGTGTCATATTTTCAAATAACAATGCTCTTACATCACTACCTATTTCTGGATGAAAAGGTCTCTCATAATGATTTGTTTGTATTAAATTCTTTACACTTCTTTTTACAGCATCCACATCTTGCAGTTTAACTATATCCGAGGTAACTGGATTTCGGGTAAAGTCTAAATCTAAATCAGAATATATCCGATTTACTCTATCTTTACTAGTTGAACTTTTTGAATCGTAAAATGCCATAACTCTTATATTTATACACTATCCCGCAAATACATTAGGACTACCTGCTGCCACAGAAGTACATCCTGATAATGCGTCACCTATTCTACCACAACCTTTACCGTTAATAAACACCGTTGTTGAACCTGTTGCAATTGGTTTAGCGTGAGGTATACAAGGTACAGCAGGCAATAAGTGTGTCGTGTTATTATCACCTTGTCTGCTAACAGCTATACCGTTGCAAAATACATCTGGACTACCTACTGCTCTGGTCATACCTGAACAATGGGCAACATCAGCGTCTCCTATCCTCGTAACCGCAGGCATTCTCTCTCCATTAATTGATTTAACTTATCTGTAAAAGTTGATATGTAATTATGTTGTTCTTCCGTATGAGGTGGTTCTGGAAAATCAGGTTTAAACGAAATTAATGCTCCAATTTCGTTGGGAATATCATTTGTATTATTATATGTAAAAATTCTATTTTTAATTCTTACTTTAAATTCACCTTCCATTATTTTTACCTCTCTTTTGTAATATTTATTATTATTTTTAAAAAATACATTTAAATTGTAAACTTTTTCTTGCCTCATTTAAAGATTTTAATAAATTTTTCTTGGAAACTGAATCTCCTTGAACTGATTCTTGTAAATCAGGAAAAAACTTGCAATTATGCACATTCCTAGTACAATTAGAGAACAAAAAGAGAACAAACAGCAAAAAAACTACTGATTTTATTGATTTTTTTGGTATTTTCTCCATTTTTTCCTTGACATTTGTTTGGAATTACGGTATTATAGTATGTATATGAGAACAAAAGGATACACTATGAAAAATACTGATAAAGATTACAACTATTTTTTAGAAAAAAAGAACTTTTATGTTTCTGAATTGCATATGGGATATGATTGTAAATTAGAATCTATTACTGATTACAAAGGACCGTACAATTCTCTAAAAAAAGCCCAAAATGCTTATAAAAAGTATATTTGTGCTGACAAATTCTTAAATCATTGGGATTTCGGAATAAGAGGACCTATGAGAACTAACAAAAGCCGTGTAAGTGGAAGTATACCATCAATATGGTATCCTGACGGTACACTAAAAAAATATAGATAAGGAGAAAAAATATGTATAATAGAACTATGGTATTTGAGAAAGCCGACACATTAGATAAAGGTATTTCTTTAATGATGGAAGGTGCTAAAAAAGACTATTACAATTCATCTACACATAACGGTCAGAAAGACCTTGGAGATTATTGTAAAGGACAATTAGATAATTGGGATAAAATGATTACAATTTCTAACGGAAAGAAGTATATTAAAGTTGTTAGAGATAGAGGAGTATTTGCATTTATCGTAAAAGAAGACTTTAAACATTTTAAGAAAGGTGATATATTGAAACCTGCTGGTTACAATGCACCTGCATTAAATCAACCTAGAGGAAATGTTCTAACTGGGAATTACCCTATTCAATGGACAGGACCTCTTTATTTAAAATAAGGAGCTAAACACTATGAAAAAACTAATAGAATATTTGACTATAGTTTTGTCAGTTGCTGGTACATTAATGTTAGTATGTGCTGCTGGTGCAATTGATGGTGGATATAAAGGCATACCAATGAACGATAATTGGATTGCTTGTGGGGTATTTACTTTGTTAGGAATAACAATGTTTATACTTGCGTTATATTCACAGGAACTTTATAAAGAACAAAAATAATGCCAGATAGAGATTACACACAATACGATATAGATATGTTCTGTAAATACGGCGATTGGGATGATGAAGAAGAAACTGGTTTAACCCAGGAAGATATTGACCACGCCGCTAAAAACGGATACAATCCTTTTGATTAAACTGCCCAAGGTGTATAACCTTGCTCTTTGGCAGTTTCGTCATCTTCACTTTCAATAGTATGCACTTCAGGGACATAATGTCTCATCATACTTTCAACACCTTGTACTAGTGTCTGTTTGGACATAGCACAACCTGAACAACTACCTGCCATTTCTAATTTTAATACTCCACTATCATATGAGATAAAATTAATCTTGCCATTATGAGCAGCAACTGATGGAGCTACTTTATCATCTAATATATGTTTTATATTTTCTATTATTTCTTCTTTTGTTCTATCTTCTATCATTTTAAATTAAGTTTGTTATTTGATACTTTTCTATTATTCATATTTGTTTCCAAAACATAATTACCACTTATACTTATTCTTTCAAAGTCTTTATAATATGCTGGTACATAATGATTTAAACCAGCAGGAAAAACAAACATTAATCCTTTATATGGTTTAACAGCAAAACTATTCATCTGTAATTGTGTTATTCTTTCTCCATATTGAAATACTATTTGTCCTGCGTGTTGACTATTAGTAATAGGAACATCCTTTTCAAATATCTCATCATCTACATCACCATATATAACAAAACTAAATTCACCACCGTGGTCGTGTATTGGATTATGGTCACCTGCTTGTTGAAAGTTTATCCATAATTGTTGTAATCTCAATGCACCCATACCACCAGATTGTCCCATCATTAATTTGTTTATATTCGGCCAATCAGGTCCATAGTGAGTTTGTAGTATTTCAAAAAATTCAAAAACTTTTTGTACTATTGCTTTATCTGCTCTGTTTCTAACATCTTTATCTGGTCCTGCAGGATACTGAATACTAGTTCCTGTTTTCATATTACCAGCAAGTTTTCTTCTATGGTCTACTTCTTTATCGTGTCTTGTTCTTTGTCCTTCTTCAATCAACATATCAATTATGTTTGTATCCATTTCACAACGATAGATTGGTGGACCAAAAGGATATAATACCTCACCGTCTATTTTAGGATGTACCATTTGAGGTATAATAGTTTGTTCTCTAAACTTTGTCATTATATAATCCTATCATAAAATTACTCTTTTGTCAATATGCCAATGTCTTCTATTGTATCGTTTAAAAACTTATTCTTTTCTTTTAATATCTTATTTTCAATGGTCAATACTTCAATTTGTTTACACAAATCTAAATCACCTCTTTCATCATCTAATACCATTTGTAATTGTCTTTTTAACAATGTCATTTGATAACTATAATCTTTCTCTAATGGAAGATTGATTTCAGCATTATCCCATAATGTTATTTCTTCTGTCATTATGCTCCGAAGCTTTCTCCACAACCACAAGTGCTTTTTGCGTTGGGATTTGTTAATTGTAAAAATGAACCAAATATTTCTTTCTTATATTCTATTGTCATTCCTGCTAACATTAATATGCTAGACTTATCTACTAACAAAGTAAAGTTGTTATAATCTAATACTTCATCATTGTTATCTTTGTCGTTTTCAAACGACCACTCGTATTTAAAACCTGCACAACCACCACCTTTAACTTCTAAACGAACATATTTTTTATTATGTTCTTTAGATAGGTCTGTCAAGTGAGCGTTGGCGCTTTCTGTTATAGTTATTAAGTTGTTCATCTTTGTCTTGTTTTAATTCTCCTTGGTATTCACAACCAATATTAAATGATAATGCAGAACCTGTCTCATTAATAAACTTCATCATTTCATCTGCTTTCCATTGTGCTTTAATTAAACACTCTTCTTTATTTGTATAAATGATTTCAGGATATTCATATTTCTTTTCACACTCTCCTCCTGGTAATAGTACACAAAATATAGCAAACACTTTCCACATTAAGCATTCCAACCATTGCCTAGAGTATCTCCCATATCTTCAGCGTCTTCTAATAATAAGTTTTCTAACTCCCATAACATATCATAGAGCGTTCCTATATCAAGTTGCAATTGCCATATTGTATATGCTAAAAACATTATGACAAGCAATTGAAGTAATACTACCAAATCATTTAATTTCTGTCTCATTATATAATATTTATCAAGTTTCTAGCACCGTAGCTTATCATAAAGTCAGCTCCTGCTCTTTTGAATACTTGATATGTTTCTTTTAAGTTATCTTCTGTATAGATACCTAACCATTCGCCACTTGTTTGATAGACGCCTACTGGCGTGTTATAGTTAAAATATTTTATTTCACTAATTAAATCTAAACTAGTCATACCTGGTTTAACCATTAATTCATCAGCACCATCTTCTCTATATTTAATTGCACGATTGAGAGCACCTTTTTTATCTTCAATATCTAATTGATATGGTCTATGTATACCTGGTTTAATTCCTATTGTATCTCTCCAACCAACATAGAAACTAGAACGAAATTTTGTACTATAACTCATCACAGGTATATTACCGTTCTTTGCTTGTTTAATATTCTTTACGGTATTCTCACCACAATCACTAGGAGCGATTGTAGCACCAGACGCTGTGTATATATCTTTTGCTTGTTGTAAAAGTAAATGGTCTGTTAATTCTTGGTTGCCTGTAATATTACAATGTCCGTCTTGCGTATAAGGACATAAACACACATCAACATTTAATCTTGCGTCTTGCGATTGTATGATTAATGATAAAGAAGCAGCGGTCACACAAACTTGGTCAAACTTATGGTCATCAATATCTTCACCTTCTCTATAACTATCAGACTTTTCACCTAACTTATATTCAGGTATATAAAACAATAAAAACTCTTTGACGCCTAAATCAATATCCTTTTGTACTCGCTCACCAACTTCTTTCCAATCTTTATATATTTTATTGTGTTCGCCTAAACCTGTTTCTTTCGTTTCAGGTCCAGCGAATATAGGTTGTATCAATCTCATAATAAACTCTTCTTTCTATCTTATTAACATTGTATAAGCAAATGCGTTTAAATAATAATAAAGCAGACATAAAAAAATTGCTAGTAATATCCATTTAATCATTATTAATCTCCTTTAAATATTTCATTCAATCGGTTATAAAAACTTTCTTTATTCGTATAACCCACTAAGCGTGCTAATTCTTTTCTACCATTCCATACGATAAAAGTAGGTGTACCCCTTAATGGTTTAATTCTATTTTCGTTATATGCCATTGCAAACCAAAAAGGTTCTTTATTTCTTTCAATGATAATCAACTCTAATTTATCTTCCATAAACTTATCAGGTAAGTCATAGTAAAAGGTAGGTACGACTTCTTTGATAAAAGAAATACAATGACCACACAAAGGGTTATGATACATTAATAGTTTTGTGATTGCACTAGCAGAAGTTGTATATAATAATGCTAGTGTGAATATTAGTATTCTTATCATTTAAAAAACCATATAATAATTTGTGCCAATACCCAACCTACTAATACGGCGATTGCTAAACCTATCAATGTTTCCATTATCTCGTTCCCCAATACAAACAACCTATCATCATCAAGGCAACGCCAAAGTATAGTAATATCCATAACACATCTAAAGACATATTAAAACCACCAATACATAATTAACATACCAATAAGTATGCCTTCTACCCAAGCAGCATAACAAGACCCTATCGGATATCTTCTAATAAAAGACATCTTCCATTCCCATAGCTTTTTAAAGAAGCGATATATCATAGTGGTATATTTATAGGGGAAACTAAACCGTCAGTTAACACAGAAGACACTCCGAAAAATCCGAGTCGCCGTGTCCGATGAAATCGTGTCGTTTCTGAAAATCTGTCTCCAAGTATGCTCTAGCACTCTTCCTGAAGGTTCAACATACTATCTATAAATTCCTCGTACCCCAGCGCTTATATAAGTGAAATATGTAAGACCGTTTTTCACTAGACCTAATAAGTATAATATGTTAGTATATAACCAATGAAAGGATAACAATATGAAAAAGAAACAACTAACACTAGAAGAAAAATCTGATAATGCTTTAGAAGAAATGAACGATAAAATATCAGATATATTAGACAAAGCTGAAACTGATATGTCAGATTTAATTGACAAATACAATACGAAATATGAAGATGTTAATTATATTGAGACTTGTGATATGTCAAATTTATTTGACCAATTAAGAGACTTTGTTGAAGACCACCAGTAAGTTTATATAAATAAAAATAAACTCCGTGAAACGCAGAAAGACCCGAGGTCGCAAACGACCTGCTAATAAAGTTGAACCCTTTGGATACGACCCTACGAATCCCTTGACTTTATACTTTCACCGTGTATGCGGAAACTCTATTTCTCAAAAAAATCCAACGAAAAAAATCCAATATAAAAACTAGGTTTCACCTTTGAGTTGAAGTCTGCCGTCCTTTATGTTTATGGGTGTCTATTGCATTTATAGATTAGACTGGCGAACCTGAATTTAATAAGGCGGTTTATATATGAGGTTCCTGGGGTGGCCTGCTTTTATGGCCGTTAGTTAAGGTTGATTGTCTTACCTGTCTTGGTGTTGTCGCCTGTTACCGTTTCTGTTCTTTCGCCTGCAATGGTCTCACTATGAGAGCCATCCACAGATAAAGTGTAATTACCTCCTACTTTCAGGTTGTAATCGCCTCCTGCATTTACATTGACCTTACCTGTTCTGGTTACTAGGTTAACATCTCCACTATCTACTTGTATATTAAGGTTTGCATTCGCTCCGACTTGTATATCATAATGATTATCAATACTTGCGGATTTGTTAATGTATACCTTATGGCGACCATCTATGGTTATATCAGACTTTCCTTCTATGTAATGGTAATCGTGGCCAGTGATATACTCGTGGTTGTCCTTCTTTATCAGGGAGACCTGGTCTCCGTCGGCGAGCCATTCTAATGAGGTGCCTGTTCTATGGCGTAGGTGTATTCTTTCGGACGCTGGCGTATCGTCAAATTCTTGTATATGTCCACTTTCAGTTTCTAATACTTTATTATAAGGGTAGGTTGCATTGTAACCATTGGGCGGTTGGCTGAATGTGTCGGTATCTGATTGTTTTATTTCTGTGTCATCGGCTGCCGTGGTTGCGTCAAAGTCGGCAGTCGCCACATTACTAATACTCGTAGCATTTCTTATTTCATTGATGAGGTTAATGTCGCCTGTCGCCAGTCTATTCATATCAGACTCGCCAATATATTTTGGGTATATACCTTGTCCGTCATAGAACGCCTTGTCATACCAACGACTAGAGTATTCACTCGGTCGGCCAGGGAGCGTCCCAAGGACCACTGGTTGTTGCATTGTCTCCCCATCCCTAAAGAAACCAAAGACCCAAGTCCCATTAACTAAAAAGGTAGGGGTGCTCCCCAATCCTGAGATACCGCTGGCAGTCGTAGGTAATAATGGCTGTGCCCAAGGCAAATCAGCTGTGGGTAATGCTGTTTTATTATCTGAATGAAAACCTAAACAGCGTACACGCACACGGCCTGCTTTGTGTGGGTCTTGCCTGTCTTCTACTATTCCTGTAAAGTGTATAAACTTTGCCATTTTGCTCCTATACTGCGTTCTTTAAGTGTACTGCGTAATACATCATTAATTACTATTTATTCTAAACCTACGCAAATGACACGCTAGTGTCATATCTTTGATTACGCCGACTTTATCTTTTAGACCCAATGTCTGCGCTGGCTCCTTAAAGAAATTCTGTAAGAATAATTTATACAAAGTCTCCCAATGGGGTTTGCGTATAGCGTTTAATGAGTTGCGTAAAGGTTTGTTTAATTCTTTCATAGTTCTATTTCAGTTGTTCTCTATATTCAATGTTCTCATTTTGTTCTGTTTTGTGTCAGCGTATAGTGGAGAGACCTTTAGAAACCCCTTATAATGTATCGTTTAATGCGTCTTAGCGGCGGTCACGGCGGCGACTCAAAGGTTCTCTCATATAGTTGTCAGATTGAATAAACTACGATATAGTATGGAATATACCATCGTCTATACTCTCTTGGTAGTATATTTCTCCTTTTTTATCTACTAATTTAGGTTCGGTATCAATAACAGAAGAATAGTATGGAACCATCACACTATCTTTCAACGCCTCAATAGACATAGAATGGTATGAGGCACCTGGTTTAATTTGGTGTGCTATCTTGGAGACTAGGTATCTTCCACTCAATTGAGTATCTCTATCTTTATCTCCTGCTGATACTGCTTCATATCTAGGTAAGTCTATTGTAATAAGTTCTCCTGCTGATAGTCCAGTATAACCTGGAACATCAATTCTTATCTTAAAACTATCTAGGCATATATCCTGACTTATTCTCTTGGATAACTTGTCGCCATCATCAACATTCTCATATGCGATACCATTAACATCTTCGTATACCTTACTCGTATCGGAAGTGTGATAAAATGTACCATCAGGGAATTCAGATAACATCTTGCCGTCTCTAAATGGATATTCAGGAACAATCTTCTTCATATGTTCTCTACTACCATTAGCGTGTTCTAGGTGATGTGCCTTCTCATAGTTCTTTACATAATCAAAATCTGTATTCTTAAATGTTTTGTTAAATAAATCTGTCTTTAATACTCTACTCGCTAAGGCACCAGTTGCCAATAGTTTCATTGTATTAAAATTTTCTAGTATTGTGTATGAGGATATAGTCTGCATTTGTTTTACTACATTTAAACCATCTGTACCTATCATCTGTTGTTTAAATGCACCATTAACAGGTCTAGCGGCGTCTACGCCAACTGCCATCATACTCTCATATGACCTACAATGAAATCCTAATGATGTTTCATAAAACTTATATCCTGTACTTTGAAATTGTACTGATTGAGCATTGTTGCATAGAAAGGAGATTGTTTTATATGGGTCCCATCTTGGTATAACAAATTTTCTATTACCTCTAGTCTTCTCAATGAATATGTCCTTACCTGTTCCTAGTTCACCTTGACATACTTTGCCAATCATATTATCTACTGAACCTTCAAAACTTCTTTGGACCTTTACGGTTTGATTTGTGATTTGTTCCATACTACAGAAATATAGTATGTAGAATTGAGACCTAGGATTCTTTACCGTTCTTTGTCCTATTTTGTATATGACCATAGGGTTCTTTTGAAAATCAAACCATCTTTCAGACCCAGGAGTACCTAACTTAAATTGTAATAATTCGTTGCCTGTAAGAGGTAGGTTGTTTGGTAATCCTGTTGAGTCTGATATAACTACTTGTCCAGTTAAATTCTTTTCATCAATGTCTTCGTATATGTTAATCTCTACGACCAGACTTGTTATATCTATTTTCTTTGCCGCTGATGAACCATCAAAACTTTCTTTGCTTATTATAGAAATTTGCGATAGTACATAATCACCAGCTTTTTTAAGCTCATTGGAATTTAATTGACTATACATTTATTACTCACTCATTAATTTGTCAAACTCGTCCAAGAAGGTTGGTAAATAACCTTGGTCTAATAATTTAATCTCGGACATTTCATTTTGTAGATTTTGTTCATATTCTCTATTTGATATTGATACTGCACCAGAATCCGAAGATAAACACTCAATCATTGTTTCAGTACTACCTGAAGATTGAGGTTTCTCGTAATGGTGTATCGCTTCAGGATTTGTATATTTGTCTTTAATAAAAGTTTCAAACTCACCGTAGCCCATCGGCCATCCGTAGTATGCGTCTGTTATATTGTTCGTTAGTAATATAATCCAATGATATTCTGATTTACCGAAATGTTTATCTGCAACATCTTCAGGTCTTTCGCCTTGTTGTATAAAATACTTTTGATACAAAGCGGAAGCATCCAATATCTTTTCTCTTACTTTAACTCGCTTGATAATATGTGTAACCAGTTTTGCTTTCTGGTCACCTTTCATATCATAAAGTAATAGTGGAAAACTTGAAAAATACATATTAGTATCCTTTTGCTATTGTTTCTTTAGTCATAATTTCTGTTTCAGCAAATGTACAATTCACCGTTGTTATTACAGGTGCTGCTCCTTTATCGTCCTCTCTAAATGTATGGAAAGCTCCTTCAGTAGCATAATCTACTTCCATTGCTGTCATTACACACCTAGATATTTGAGGAATATATGAGTTCATTTTACTTCGGTACATATATGTTATTTGAAATTCAGACGGAGACAAGAATGCGTTATATGTCTTATTACTAAATTCAGGTAACATATGAAATTTGAATAACTTGATAATTTTGTGTACATTTTCCATTTCTTTTCTATTCTTTGGTGCAAATGTAAATGGAAAAGCAAATTCTCTAAATGGTACACTTCTAAAAACTTGTTCGTTAAATGGGTTTAATGCTCTACCCATTGTCTTATCTATTGCACCTTTAACATCACCAACACCAGGTAAAGCAGAAGCAATTTCCATAACTGCTCCTCCTAATAGTCTTTCTAAATTAGCTGCCCCACCTTGTATTAATGCTTCCTTTATGGACATCCTTTTTCCTCTTTCCATACCTGAAGCAAATAGACCTGCAAGACCTGTTGCCAATTGTTCATATGTAGCAGCATATTTAAATTTTACTGCTTCAGCAGGAGTATATAAACAAACACTATCCGTTATTGTAGTATGTGTATGACTATCTCCTTGACCAATACCAGATGTCATTGTTCTTAAATGTGATTGTCTAGCAGACTCAGCGTCTTTTACCATACCACTTTTTTCTGCTAAATCGTTTGCAATACTAGCTTGTCCAGGTAAGGTTGTTCCAACCTTTCCATCAGGCAATTCAATAACACGATTCATTGCTTTGTTATATGATGATTTATCGTGTCTCACTATATCTATTATTACATAGTGTCCTTCATCTAAATTTGATGTTTCTTCTGGATAATATATTGTGCCGAAATTGTATTTGCCTTTTTCTGCCATAGTTTTTTGTACAGCACCACCTTCACCTATTTCTAAAGGAGAAGAGTTTAATATATTCTTTGCCTTATCTTTAGCAGCATTAATATCTGCAACGCCACTAAAGGCGCTTGTAAACTTATCTATCTCGCCAGTTAAGTTACCAGCCATATTATCAATAAAGCCCTTAGCACTAGAAGCACCACTATTGATTCTTCCTTTAATAACACTACTGATTTTCTTTGTCCACGCCATATATAAATATCCTTATGAGTTGTACTTATATTTATACACAAAATAGAGGATATGTTAATGGCTACTGCAAGTTATAAAGGTAAATATTTACCAATAAACAAAGACAAATATATAGGAAATACAAATAGAATAATCTATCGTTCAAATTGGGAGAGAAGATTTATGGTATATTGTGACCGTAATGAAGCAATCAAATATTGGGGTAGTGAGGAAATTGCTATTCGTTATCGCAATCCTATCACTAAAAAAATATCAAATTACTTTCCTGATTTCTTTGTAGTGACCGATAAAGCAAAGACAATTATAGAGATTAAACCTAAAGCATTTACAATTAAACCTAGACCTCGTAAGAGAAGAACACGAGCATATGTTAATGAAAGTTTAGCTTATATTAAGAATAAGTGTAAATGGGGTGCCGCTAAGAGGTATTGTGATATGCAAGGTTGGCAGTTTAAAATATTTACGGAAGATGATTTAGGCAAGTTTAATTAATAACCAACCAAGTAATCCAATTATAATCAATTCAGAAATACTAACTTCTGGTCTCAAATATTCAGTTCTTATTCTAAATGCTTTTGTTAATCTGGAAAATAGTTCTGGATTATTGTGCATAACCACTATGAATATTGCTAGAGATAATAGTATTAGTTCCATTATTAACTAAAAGCTACTAAATCATTGTACTTACTACCAGGTTCTGGATTATTATCAGCTTTAGCAATCATTGATGTTTCAGCATTTTGTTGACTATTATTAATTGTTTTATTGTCTTGTATTATAACTGGTGGCTTACCTTCAGGAGCAATTGAATCTTTAAATTTTTTAATATCTGTTTTATCTGTATCATCAATCTTTAATGCGGTTTTAACACCACTATCAACACTCTTCCATTGGTTCTGCATAAACCTTACGCCTTCAGTAGCGTCTTCCTCAGATACTTTAGAAGCAGCCATTTGATCCGATGTTTTAAGTAAGTCAATGTTAATACCAGGTATCTTATTAAGCAGACTAATAACTCCATTCATCAAATTTCTAAAACCATCCATTATGAAATTCTTAGCACTTTCTAAAGCATCCCCTAAAGCATTCCATATTCTAGTTCCTATACCTCCAATAAATTCTATTGTATCGGTTAATGCGTCACCAAGCATTGTAGGTATATTCATTATCCAATCTTTAATAGCTACGCCAATGTTTTTTACACCTTCCCACCATTCTGAAAGGGTTACTTTAAAACCAGCCCACCATTCTGCAACTGCACCAGCAATAGCTTTAAATTTAAATATTATCAAAGCCACTACTGCAACAAGGATAACAATTAATAGTGCCCAACCTAACATAGGTATTAGTGCGATTGCCAAAGAAGCACCAAACAATTTTAAAGATTTAATTGGTGTCAGCATTGCTTTACCAAAGCTCGCAAAACTTCTTGCTACTCTCATTCCCATATCACCTATTTCCTGAAATGGACCTATAATACTATCTTTAATCCCCATAAATTGGTCAACGATAGGAGCAAACATACCTCTAGGGTCTATAAAGTCTCCACCACCACCTTCGTGACCACGAATATTATCACCAGGTTCACCTTTTTTAGCTTTTTTATCTTCTACTAATTTTGTTTCTAATTTAACAATTTCATTTTTCTCTTTATTAATTTCTCGTTCTAAATTATATCTATCTAGTCCTTTTTTACTATCTAATTCTTTTGTTTGTTTTTCTAATTTTATGGTTTTTTCTGATATTATTTTTTGGTCTTTTGCCCAATCCTTCTCTATCTGTATCATTTCTTTTTTAGTTATGATAGCAGCTCTTACACCTTTATCTGTTTCTCTTATTTCAGCGGCAATACCTTTTGCTCTTAATTCTTGGACTTGTTTTTCTGCTTTTGTTTGATTTTTTTCTTTTGCTCTTAAAGCGTCTTGGAGAGATTGCATATCTTTAGGTATCTTCTTCATACCTTGCGTTAAATCATCAACACTCATACCTAAAGTTTTCATACGAGCAACTAATATATTCATTACTTTATGAACATTTTGAGGTGAGTCTCTAAATGCGTCTATTGTATTAGCAATTAGTTCATTTAATTTTGGTTGTGTAGATTTAACCATACCATCAACGGACTTGATGGTCTTGCTAGCAACAACCTGAAATATCTTTAATATCTCCTGTTCGGATGCTTGTGTTAAGGTTGTTGCGGCCATTTTTATCTCTTTATACTATTTAGTCTTTATTCTTAATTTTTGTTGCTTTACCATTTACATAAATCGCAAACCAACCAGCACCAGCACCAACTACAACAGATACTAAACCTGCTTGTGCATTGTTAGGCGCTTCTAATGCCATAAACCAAGTTATAACTTCCATAAATGCCCAACCATAGGCAACCATCATAAGTCTTGGTACCATTCTATAATTTGATATTAATTCTGGTATTTCAATCTCAATGAAATGCCATAATTGTTTTACGACATATTTAAAACCTGTCCAACCACTATTTAATAAGTTGTTAAAGTTCCACATATTGTTTACTCCTCTTTTTTATGTTTACCTAGTATTCTAACTATTTCCCAAGTACCATCTTCATAGTGATGTACATTGGCGTCAACTAAATCACACATAAAATTTAATGATTCACCATCTATCTTATATGTAATTCCATTAATCTCTACGCTATCTGTATCTGCTGCTCTATTTTTCCAAAGTTTTTCAACTTCTCTTTTAGTCTTCAAGCAATCAGACATACTATCTGCACCTTTATGGTCTATTAAATCACCATCAGCAAACACACATACAGCAAAAACAACATCCACTTTTTCGTGTGAATGGTCAGCAGCGTCTTCGTGGCAACTATTTGTATGGTTGTCTTCTCCACATCCATTACAATTTGCCTGTGCTTTATTATTTAAAAATAGTCCAAATAATATTGCGACTAAAAATATGGCACCTAAAATCTTCGCCAATTCTTTTGTATCACCGTTCTTAAATCCTATTTTCTTTAGTAGTTTTTTAAACATATTATCTGATAGGTGGTACATACATAACACCACCATCCTTCCATAGTTTGTTTAATCCTCGTTCTAATGCTAGAGGAGTTTTTGGTCCTACATTTCTTTCGTATGATTCTCCGTAGTTACCAACTTGTTTGATAATGTTATAACCAAATTTCATACCCAATCCTAACATTGGACCTACATAACCTTCAACACCTAGTATTCTTCTAATCTCTTTTGACTTAGCAGTTAACATCATATCCACATTATACATTGTGATACCTGCTTCTTCAGCATTAATCATAATGAAGTGTGTCCATCTAACTACATCTTCCCATTCTTGGTCACCTTGTCTTACAAGTGGACCTAATGGTTCTTTTGATATAATTTCAGGTAATACCATCCATTGACTAGGGTCTTCTGCACCTGACCTAGCACTTGCTAAACCAGAGGCGTCTGTTGTGAATACATCACAATCACCACCAAATAGTTTTGCTTTTGCTTCTTTATTACCTTCAACATATATTGGTTTATATGTCATATTATTTTCTGCAAAATAATCGTTTAAATTTAATTCAGAAGTTGTCTCTTTTGTAATACAAACAAAGGCACCATCTAATTCTGTGGCACTTTTAATATCTAAATCTGTTGGTATTAAGAATCCTTGTCCATCATAATAGTTAACTCCTGCAAATTCAAACATCAAGTTAACATCCCTACTGATTGTCCAAGTAGTGTTTCTTGCAAGTACATCAATATTGCCAGACGCCAATGTTGGAAATCTTTGACTAGCATTTAATCCTACAAATTCTACTTTACTTGAGTCACCAAATATACCAGCGGCAACTGCCTTACAGAAATCTACATCTAAACCACTCCAGTTTCCACTCTCGTCTTGAGCAGAAAATCCTGGTAAGTTTGAGTTAACTCCACAAATAACATAACCTCGTTCTTTAACCGTTTGAAGTAATCCTACTTCTTGTTCCACTTTGACAGATTTTGTTGTTCCACAACCAACCAATAAAAGTGTACATAATATCATTAATAATTTTCTCATAAAATCTATCCTATTGTTGTAATACTTTAGTCTTCTTCTCTTTTTTCTTTTCAGTTAAAGACTTCGCTGTACCACCTAGTTTTAAACTACCAGATTGGTCAGGCATTTTGTTTTTAATACTAATAATGTTACCTTCGGCGTCAACTTCTGCCATTGATGGTCCACAGATAACTCTACGACCATCTTTTAACTTTTCTATTGCTCTTTTATCTTTCAAACAAGCACCTAATCCGTCATACTTGACAAACTCGGTGGATGTGTCGGTTGCAATAAACATAGTAATGATGGTAACTAGTGTAGCTGCGTCCATATCTTATTCTCCTATATTGTGTCCGTTTTTGACACTTCTTATTTTGTCCTTTAATTTCTCAACATCTGCCAAAACCTTTTCCATATCTTTTTGCAATCTCTCAATATTGACTGCATTGTTCATCATATTTTGTAAATCTTTTTGAATTGATTCCACTTGACCTGATAAAAATTCTATCAGCATAAATTGCTCTGAATCAGCAGGTAGGGAACCCATATCGCCTCTCGGCCATTTGATTCTAAATTCGTTGTTCTTTTCTATGTCAGAAGATAAACCTTCTTCTGCCTGTAATAAATCTTTTTCTAATAGTGTTGTATTGGTTTCTAGTTTGTTTAATCGCTCAATCACCCCAAAATATGCCCATACTCCAACCGCAACTGCTCCGATTATAGCAATTAGGTTTTTCATTGGCATACTTACTGCCGATTCACTAGATACTCTAATTTCGTCTTTTGCCATATATATCCTTATACTTTGGGAACACTAGGGTTATTCAATTTTTCCCTTCGTGCTTTATCCCTTTCCTCTTTCAAGTGTTTTATCAATAAACCCACATATACATCCCTTTCCCAAGGAAGCATATTTTCTAGTTCACTTAAACTATATTTATGATGTTGGACAAGTGCAAAGTTGGTTTCATAGTACGCCTCTAGGTTTTCGTGGGAGAGGCAGATACGAAAAAATCCGCTAAGCCACTAAAAGTAACCTTTGATTTTACTTTCGTTTTCGGATTCTCAACCTCTACTTCGTGTCTCAATTTAGGCATATCATCAAAAAACTTTCTGATTTTTGCAAATTGGTCAGTATTAAGACTATTAAAAAACTCTTCTAATTCTGCTCTGGAACTATCCTTTGCCTTATGCACCTTTTCACCTTCATAGATGTAGTCAATACAGGAAATAATTGTGTTAAATATTTGTTCTGCGGAAAACTTGTCACCTACGCCCATTGGAATGGTTTGCATATTAGGATAATTTAGAGATAGACCTAGTTGTCTTTTCTCATCTAATACTACATTGTTTGTATGGTTGTCGTCTACTTGTACTTCAACTTTAGTTAAGTCTATCTCAACTGGAATTAATGTTACCTTATCTTCAGGACAGAAAACTTGAAACTTAGCAATCTCACCAATTGACTTGGCACGAATATTTAAAAACAAATATTCTATGTCAAATATTGGCATTGAGTTTGGTTTAAGTTTTCCAAATGTACAAGAATTAACTAAATCTATAACTGCTTGTTGAATCTGTTTATCTTCTTTAGATTCCATAGCAATCATTAATAGTTTTTCTTCTTTAACCAGAAATGGTCTATATTGTACAACTTTGTCTTCGGATGGTAATGTCAACTCGTATGTTGGGACATCAATCTTTGGTAAAGCCATAATGTTTCATACTCCTTAATTATTAATATTATATATTTATTATATATTTAGTGGTCCAAATTTAAACGGTGGCATAACTCTTCCACCTGTTATCTTCCCTATTGGGAAACTTCGTTTCAAATTCTGTAATACTTGTTCACCTGCTCGTCTCAATTCAGGTGGTAGTTTTGATAAAAATCCCATTTTGCCTTCTTTTACTATTGGCATACCAAATGCTGATTGACCAATATGGAATTTGTTTTGTTGGTCTAATGCAAAGTTTAACCAGTATCTATATCTGAAAGTTACCGTAAATGTTTGTATATCATTGGTCTCACCTGAATATTCTAATGGTCCTACTTTAATTGGATATGCTTCCCACAATCTAACACCATAAGTTGATTGGTCTCTTTCTTGAGCACCTGGGTCAGCACCTAATTGTAATATGTTAATTGGTGCCACATATTCATCATAGTAAGAATAGTTATGTGTCATATTTGAAAAGGCAGTTTTCTGCCACATTTCAAAAAATATTCTTTCTCTTACATACTTGTCTGTATAAAATGTCATATCTACATCTGCCATTTCATAATCGTTTACTATGTGTCTTGCTGGTCCGTTATGTTTAACTGCAACCGTTTTCATAGTTCTTTCAGGCATACTTACTTGCGAGCAAAATGCCTGTACTCGTCTTTGTATGTTTGCCTCTTTAGAAAATTTTGATAGTTTAGCATTATTAACCATACCAGAAGAAGATTCATCATCAGCAAAATCTGCTCTAGGTAATTCAAATACAACATAAAATCTTGCCTTACGAGCAAAACCTTCTGCTTCATTTACATAAGACTGGTATCTACCTATTGTTGTTGCTGGGTTGGCACCTGCTTTTTGTTTAAATCTAGGATCCCTATTAATGTTATCCATAGAACGGTCTCTAGGAATACCCAATCGGATATCCATACCCATTATTCTCTTACCGCCTCTTAAAATTGCCATAGTGAATACCTATTTTTTATTTTTTCTACCCATATAATTGTCGGATGGTTCATAATTCCATTTATGTCCGTGGTGACCTCTTATATCTGCGTACCACATTCTTAATCTTACTATCAACACTCTCCAAAGTGTTCGTCTTGCCATTGCTTATCAAATATTAAATTCCTCTTCTTGCTCTACTCCAGACCGTAGTCGCTGGTTGTTTCTTAAATTGCTGGACTGGCAAGTAGACTGCCAATGCTGCTTCTGTTGCGTCTATTCTCAAAAATTGACTTCTGATATGACTATAAAGATATTTATGTAGTGTTGGTTTAACTGCTGGTATATTTTTAACAGAATTGTATGATACATTGTATCTACTACCCCTAGCTAATTTGTTACCAGACAAAAACCTATCAAGTCTTCCCAATAAATTAAATCGTAATCCAGGTGGTAAGTAATGAAAGTTCATACCTATAAAACCACCTGTAAAGGTGTCTAAAGGTAATACTAATGGAAATGTGTCATAATAGGGTAAAGTCTTTTTAAGTTTTGGGTCATAGAAGAACAGATTTAATCTTCCGCCTGATGGTCTAGTCAATAACTGACCTTGTCTCATCAATACACCTGCTCTTGCCTTATCAGCGATTGAAGCAACTGCTTGACGATACCAGGCACCAGATTTTCTAGTGTCCCCTTGTTTCTGTACTATTGGGTCTAATATTGATATTGCCATAACACCTATATTTATATGGTAAATATGACAAAGGGGTCCAGAAAGGACCCCTTTGCTTTAAAAGTAATGTAGGAAAGAGAGAGATTATTCGTCTTCAGCGAGTTTTGAAAAATATGATAAGGTATCATCCTCATCACCAACGCTTTTAGACGCCTCATTACTTTGTACCGAAGAAGCACTTGCTTGAACAGGTGCTTTGCCAGTAGAAGGTGGGAGGTCTATCTCACTAGCAGTTTCGGTATTCTTTGAACCAGCAATCACACGATTTAATTTCTCTTTTAAATCGTCATATGATTTGAAGTTGCTAGTTTCAAGGAATGGTTTAAGAGGATATTGTTTTGCCCAAATTTCTTTGATTTTAACATCATCAGTTCCAATTGGACTAACTGCCTCAAATTCAGATTTATCATAGTTCCAAAAACCATCAACTTTTCTAATCTTCAATTTGAAGTTAGCACCTGACCAAAAGTCAAATGGGTTAATTGGTTTTTCATCTTCAAACGCAGGCGACATTGCTTCTGTAATCTTATTAAATATCTTTTTACCGAATTTAAATAAGAAGACTTTACCTTCGTTCTCTGGATGTTTGGCGTCTGATACAACATAGATGTTTGAGTAGTATGATAATTTTCTTTTTCTCTTACGAGCAATTTCTTTATCACTATCAACACCTGTGTTCCATAGTCTTGTATTCTCTTCACTAACAGGATCCTTTTGACCTAATGTTGTTAAAGAGTTTTCAATATACCAACCACCTGGTCCTTGAAAGGCGTGAGACCAAACTCTAGCCCAAGGCATTTCTTCTGTTTTACTAGCAGGTAGGAAACGAATAACAGCATAACCATTACCAGTTTTATCTAGTTCAGGTTTCCACAATCTATCGTCTTGGTATTTGTTTTTGTTTTTAGCGGCGTCCTCAGGATTGAGGTTTGCCTCTATTTGTTTTGAAAGTTTGTCAAAGTTCTTTTGACTATCTTTTAAAGTTTCAAAATCCATAATTTTCTCCTTTGTATGTATTTCGTATTTGTATTTTCGTATTTAAGTATCATAATATAAATCGTCTTTCAATAATAGTATTTATAATACTTTTTATACCATTATCTCTAATATAACATTTTAGAACAGCTTTGTCAAGCATCCACTCTTCTATTTGCCTGGTTTCTCACTAAAATATTTAAACTTGTCTTCTACATTTCGCCATTTATCTTCGTCTTCAGGAACCTTGCCTTTAGTAGTAATATTCGGCCATATATTACTATATTTTTGATTGTGTTCTACCCAATCTGAAGCACCTTCTTCTGTATCTGGTTTAATTGCGTCTATCGGACACTCTGGTTCACAAACTCCACAATCTATACACTCATCTGGATTGATAACGAGCATATTCTCGCCTTCATAAAAACAATCAACTGGACATACATCTACACAATCCTGTAATTTGCATTTTATACATTTCTCGTTTACGATATAGGTCACTACTCTCCAATGCCATCTATTGCCCTTGCGTGAAATACAACTTTCTTTTTCTCTTCTGATAGTTCATCATATTTCTTTTTATGTTCTAAATATTTTTCTTCCGTGAAACTATGCCAACCAATACAAACTCCTGTTGGTGACCTACCACAACTACAACCACCTGTTTCTGTTGCTAATCTTGTTTCCCATTTATATATTATATTTGTAAGACTTTGAAAATGTGGATTTGATTGTGCAACTAAATCGTCTCTAACTTTTCTAATATCTTCTAATACTTCTCTAACTTTCTTACTCATAAGTTTAATTCTAATTTAGCAGCTTCTGACATCTTATCTTTAGACCAAGGTGGGTCAAAGGTTAGTTCTAATTCGCATTTATCAATTCCTTCTACCTTTGCTACATCTTCTTGTACTTCTTTAGGTAGACTAGCAGCAACTGGACAATTTGGTGTTGTCAAAGTCATTGTTATTTTTGCTACTGCGTTCTCAACTTTAATATCATATATCAATCCTAAATCATAAACATTAACAGGCAGCTCGGGGTCGTAAATTTTTCTAATTTGTTCTATTATCTTTTCTTTAACTGACATTAAATACTTCTTTCATTACCAGTTTCATTTGTGTTCTATTGTATCTTATAAATGGCATATACTTTTTAATTCTCTTACTATGTATCGGCCACACTACCGTTTCCTTAATTTCTTTATCCCATCGCTTAATGAAATCCAAGTTTTCTTCAAAAACAACGAAAGTTTGATAATTGATTTTTTTAGATAAGAGTATTTTAAGGAAGGGAGGATGTTGTCCTCTATCAACCATAAACAAATCATCAAAAGAGCAGTTATTCCTATCCATACTATCGCTAATAATCCTACACTCACTCCTAAAATTATAACTAAAACTATCTTTATAAGCTCTATGAGAAACATAATTATCGGTACCATCTTGTTTGGCAAGATTTCCAATCCACGCTTTATCACTAACCAAAAAGTTTGCAACAAAGAAATCAAGTGCTTGGTCAGCGTCATATTTTTTAGAGAGTTTATGAAAGAAATATCTGTCATTTCGTTTTGTAAATGTTTCTAGTTTGCAATTAACTTTGCCTCCATAAGTAAAGTAATCATAAGTCTTGGTAGTAAAATGTAGTTTTACTGCCAACCATATTTTAAAAACTTCAAATCCTCCATACATATTAAATCAACTCTGGTCGTTCTATCAAATATTTAGTACAAAGTGGAAAGTGTTGTTCCATTACTTTGACTATTTGTTCTGCAACTTCTCCTGTTTCTCTTTGTGCATTTGGTTTAATTCTTTGATTACATACTCTACTAAAAGCATATACACTACCCGACCATATCCACTCGGTCATCATTGTTTGTGGTAATACTGCTCTTGCTTGTTCTGGTGCTACATCTTCACCTAATAATTGGTCGTATAAAATCTTACAACCCTCCATAATTTTATCATAACTTACTTTGGCTAAATCTGATAATTCAACTTCACCTGCTGACCCTTGCTTTGAATTGACAGGTTTACCTCTCCATTTGTCTATCTTATATAGTTCAGGTTCATCTGATACATAACGCCTACTTACTTCGTTCCAACTTAAACCAACTTGATGTTTAACTAGTTGTCTTGCAACAAATATAGGTGCTTTAATTCTAAATGACATTGTAGCGTGAGCAAAAGGTGACCAATGTCCCCATAGTGCCAAGTACTTAATTAACTTCTCATCTTTAGCGTCTAAATCTTTTTTAACTTTTGCGAAAGATACTCTAGCAGCATTTACTACTGAAAGGTCACTTCCCATTTTATCTACGAAAGATACTTCCATTTGCGTCATATAGGCAATACTCCACTAGTCTTTGGTAATAAATTAAGTTTCTGACACTCTAATGCTACCTTTTCTTTCAATGCTTTATTACATAAAGGTCCTACCGTAGCAGTATCAATCTGTCTTTCCTCACAATATCCAACAATAGCATCCATATAAGAGATACCTTTATGTTCTTTTTTGTAAGTTTCTATTTCTAAACTAAATTGTTTTGAGTTCATAGTACTACTATATCATAGGACTAAATGAAAGTCAAGCACCTACTTAATACTATATTTTGCTGATGTTGCTCCAACTGGGTCATAATCATATTCACCACACGCTATTTCTTTAATCATTTTATCACTACCTTCTTGGGCTAGAGCAGCCATTAATCCAGTATATAATCCTTGATAATTAAATTGAACAAATTGAGTACACTCTTCTAGTGTTCCAAACTTATAAAATGGATGAGTTCTAACTTCTTCTGGTTCTCCAGAAGCTATTAAAATTGCTACTACCATAAAAATTGTTTCTTTTATCATTTTAGTGTTGTCCTACTTGTGGTTAAAATGGTGAATTTCTGTTGCCAAGTATCCACCAAACTCCGTTGCCTATTAACTAGGCAGCAAGGGCAAAGTTTTGTTTGCCAGTTAAAATTGAGTTTTAAGTTCTCCAACTATTAATCTCCAATGTCCTTTAGCTGTGAATCGAACCTGTATCACCCCCCATAAACACACACCAATAATGTGTTTAAAGTGAATGGTGGAGGTGTTGGGAATTGCACCCAAGTCTTCTCCAGTTATTACAACACTTTCAACGACTAATTCTCTTCAATCTGTTTGCAAGTTTCTTTGTTGGCTTGTAAAGGTAAATCTTTATCGTGTATCCATACATACGAATAAACTACTTCATCACCTTTAATGACACATTTCTTTCCAAGTTTTACACTTGGCGATTTAATGCCACATCCACTTAATAGAAATAATGCAATCAAAAACATTCCAATTGTTTTCATAATTCCTTTATTTTTTTTCTAAATCCTCTACTTTTTTATAGTCAAATAAATTATACATTAAACACTTATCTACTCCATTTGGAGTTTCAATGCTTGATACAAAAATATCTGTTCCTTTTTTCAAATAACCTTGTACCATATAAACAGGTTCTCCTGTTTGTACTCCACCTGACCTGCCTAGTCCTACACTAACCACTTCAAATTCATTATGTTCAAGCCATTGCGTCATCTTGTCATAAGGAGCACATAATATTGGCGCTGTAGTTTGAAAAAATATATTTTCTTTGTGGTCAGCTCTACTGACATCTATACCTAATAATAATAATACTGACACCAGTATGACTATCATCCACTTTTCTGTGGGATTGTGAAATATTTTCATCTATCCTTTCTGATAGACAGAAACAACTCACTTTGGTAACTAAAAATTATTTGACTTCTGTTTTGTTCTATTTTCGTAAAGCATTTACGCCTTGATAATATTTATAAAAAGTTTGTATGCTTTTCTTCAATTCTGGTAAATAATCTTTAGGATTCTTTATCCATTCCTGCATTGAACCATCTTCACCAGCAATTAGTACAACAATCTGTTCTATTGGTTTGCCAAATATCTCCTCATACATAACTGCATAGGCAGTACATTGTAGGAAGTAATTATCCACCCAATCTTCAATCTTTTCTTTGTTTGCTGTTTTAAAATCTATTACTGATAGTTTACCTCTATACTCAGCAATGCAATCAGTTTGACCTGCAAGTGTCAACTCTTTACTATACATTATCGCTTCAACTAAATGTACATTGTCTATATTGTCTAGGTAAGGTTTCATAAGTCTAAACAGACCTAATGGTAGTACAGACCTTTCTTCAGGTGTATCACCGTTTATATAGTTCTCAACTAGTGTATGTGTAGATTTTCCTCTTTTAGCAGCTCTTCTCATTTCAAAGTTCGCTACATCTTCTCCAATATTAGCTCGCCAAGCTTTTAAGCCATCTGACTTTCTAATATTTAAGATTGAGGTTACTGATGGATAGTTCTTGCCATCTATGTCGTAAAATCTGAAACCATCTTGGTTCTTACCTTTACATTTAGGCAATAGTGATTTATTCACATCAACAAATTTAAATTCTTTAGCCATTATCTTACTCCTTTATTTCAATCATTATATCATCACACGAGCAATTTGTCAAGCAGCTAACTTGACCTATTCCTCAAGTACATATCGTTTATCTCGTCTTTACTTACTAGACCCAGCGTTCAATTGGGACTATATTCAACATATTGAGTTTTACCTTTATCGTCTCTAAACGCTCTCAATGTACTCTTTCTGTTGTCTGTTGGACTCTTGTATGAACAATGTATCCAACCACTATTTGGTTCGTCTGGATTATGATATTCCAAAATCAATTGGTCATAATCTAAATTATCCATAATCCATTTTGCTAGTTCAGCATTTGGCGTTCCAAATATTTCAAAGTCGGCAGCTTGCCCTTTGGCGTGCTGTGAATTGGTAGATGAACCAATTGCTACGCAAAGTTCTTCACTCCTAAAACCACTTGATACGGTAACTGCCGTAGCATAATGGTCCCTTACAGGTTGCAATATATTTTCACATAACTTCTGCAATGCTGTAATCTGGTCGTCATTAGGATTGTTATTAATCCCTTTCCGTTCAGCCGTCTGACTTGTAGTCATTTCCTTTAATGAAAAATTTTTACTTAATTTCATTTAATTTTTCCTTCGCTTTTAGTTTTAGTTTTTTCAATTCTCTTAATTTTAACCACGATTCATATCCTCTCTGCCCATTTCGTTTTTCTTCTGCTATTAATACTTCCTTTTTCAGTTCCTTATGTTTCGCTTTAAGCGACATAAATTACCCCCTTGTTAGTTTTAATATCTTATCAATCTGTGCTTTGATTATAGGTCCTCTATTCGGCCAATGTATATATGGCTCTTCCGATTTGGAAAGATTGTATAAAAAAGGTAATATGATTTTTTCAACTTCTTTAAATCTTTCTTTAGTTTCTTCGGTAGTTATTTCTTTTGTGATAGTCTCTTTTTCATTTACTATTTGCATTATCTCGTTCATCATAGTTTTAATAGAACCAACATCTGATTTAACTTTCGCTAGTTCTATGTTAGTACCTTCAAATTTTGAGTCCAGTTGTTCTTCGTCAACACCTGGTTTAGGATCCACAGGTTTTGATGATACAGGAACAAATCCCCAATCATCTGTGGTATCAAAACCTCTCATATAATCAGGCATATCGTTTTTTGCCATTATACTTCTCCTCTAAAATGTAGGTGCATATGTATGCTCCTTTTTCTTTATTGATTCTAATATATGTTCTCTAATAGGTTTTCCAGAGTTTATCTGTATACCCAAATCAAGTGTATTATAACCAATACTATATGCGTTCTTACTAGCAACTGCTGTACTAATACCACCTACCGTGAATAGGTTGTTAAAGCCAGCACCACAATTGGTGACTAGTAAACTTATAACACATAAAAAAATTATTCTGTATATCATATTACTTCGGTAGTATTCCGTGTTTCTTTAGTACTTGCCTAGTTTTAATATCTTTTGTTGACGCTTTGCCGTGTTGAGAGGCAAATGGCGTACCAGGATTGCGTTCAGCTATCTTACTTTGTACTTCTTTCCATCCGCTGTCATTTCTAATTCCACCTGTGCCACTAATGATATTTATTGTTTTCAATGTTTGTTTAATGTGTTTATTCTTCTTTAAATACTTATCCTTCTCGGACATACTCATAAATTCAGTAAATTCTTCTTTAGTTTTATTGTTTATAAACGAATATGTCGGCATTGTGTTCTTACTTTAATGATAAATGATATTGTGCCTGTGAAGTTATTTCTGCCATATCTTCTAGTACAGCGATAATATCTTCAAACTGATTTAAATTGTTTTGTTGTGCAATATTGTATGTTGCTTGTGAAAGGTCTTGTTGATATTGTACAATTTCTGAAATGGTATGGTCTTTACTTCTATAATTTTGTAAAGTATGTTGTCCACCTTCAATATGTACTCTCTTATTTTGGTTACCTTGCCACGCCTCTACAAGTTTATCATTAAGGTCAGTTAACTTCTTATGAAATTCTCCTAACGCTTCGTGTTCAGCATAACTATGTGTTTGCCAATGTGCTAATTGTATGTTGTTTAATAAAACTATTGTTTTACCTACTAATGTTTCTATCATCATATTATTTGTTCCTAAAATCTTCCCAAAATCTTGTTATTGGGTTGTCTTCCTCTAATTGATTTTCTTTATCTTGTTTGTGTGTTCCAATCCATAACGCAACATAAAACAATACAATTGTTAATAATGTACCACCTATACCTAATATTAATCCGTCTACTAAATCCATATTACTCAAAGTCTATCATTTTATCTTGTTCAGGTTTCTTTGTCTCTTCTGACTTAACATTACCATTTTCGTCTCGTTCAACTCCTGCGTTTCTGTCTTCTTCTTCTGGCGTCATTTGGAAAGGTATGCCAGATAAGTCTGTTTTAAGTTTCTTTGCTTCTAACCATTTGTCATATTCTAATTTTTCTGCCATTTGTTGTTCTGGTGTTTTGAAGTTAGTTATCATATTTTCTTCCAACAACTTCTGTATATCTCTTTTCTTTTCTCTAGCAACTCTTTCATCACGCTGTCTAAATGATTCTTGCATAGACGCTTCTAATTCTTCCTTTTCTTTATTCACTTCTGTTAGAAAGTCTTTGTTCTGTTGTGATAAATCTTCTACTTTAATTCTTTTACCTACTGCAACATCTTTTGCTTCGTGTGCCTGTGCAATCGGGTGAGTATTCTTTAACTCTTTTTCTTCCTCTTCTTGTTTGTATTTGTCTATGTCTAAAAATAAGTCTGTCATTTTTTTATAACTACAATATCCATTGGGTCTCTAGCATTTGCTTTTTCCTTATTATATTGTGCCTCACTTAAATAATGTACACCTTTTTTTCTTCCACCTTTGTTTCTATGTATTCTTCTAGGACTTCTATTAGTTCTCATATTCTTTTTTGATGTCATTATTGATACCACTCTGGCGTATCTCTTTTAGTCCATACTGCTAGATGTGATTTATATTTCTTATAATAATCTCTATACGCTTTTAGACTATCATTATTCTTAACATCATCAGGCATTGCTGGTGTTGGTTCTGTAAATTCTTTATCTGGTATATTTTGTGGTGGTGTTGCTAAAACATTATGTAATTTTTGATATGTTAAATGTGTCTTGCCATATCTATGTGTGTACTCATTACATAGAGCATTAAACAATCTATACAAATATTCATAGTTCGCTTTTGATTCTCTTACCCACTTGGCACTAGGATGATTTTTATGAGTTGATTTATATAAATTCTCATTAGCATTATCTCCATCTAGTTCTCTATGAGCAGTACATAACAATTGAGCATATTCTAGTATCATTTTAACACAATGCTTATCGTTATGATACTCGGCAGCTTTGTTTATGTCTTTATCTAGGTAAAATATGTTCATTAATTAACCCTATTAAATTTAATACATAATTGTTTCCAAACGCCAGTCCAAAACATTACTGCCCATTTTGATTGAGCTTTATTCATCATTTTTTCTGCGTTCTTAATCAGTTCGTTTTTCCTTTTATCTGTGTACATAAGGTTCATTATATATCATTTCCGTGCTGTTGTCAAGCACTATACTATTAAATCCATCTTCTCTGGCTTTATATTCTTTGATTTAACTAGTGTTTTATCTGGTTGTTTTTCACTAGCATTCCAGTCAAGTATTTGGTCCATTTTAATTCGTATTTCATCGGCATCCAGACCCATTTCTCTCATTTCTTTAGCTCCTAATGTAAGAAAAAATCTCTCATAATCTTCATTGGTTAATCTTTTCTTTGCCAACTTCTTAAAAAATTCTTTATAGTTACCTATCTGTTTCTTTGCTTCTTTAATCTTTTCGTTTTCTCTTTTAATCTGTAAATCTAATTTCTTCTGATTATATTCTCTCTTTTTCTTTCGTAGTTTACTCCAACCTGATAGTGATATATTAGCTGCTATTAATAATAATACTGCTAATGGGTCAAATACAAATATCAATACTATTATAACTGCTCTAACTGCTTCATCAAACATATCCTTTGCTTTCTCTTCACCATATATTAATTCAGCAATATATTTTAGAGGACCTACATCTGCCTCTAGCATTTTTGTCTCTAATTGAAATTCTTGTTTCTTTACCATCAACTCATCAATCTTATCCATTGCTGTATTGATTGCTAAAGTAAGTTCTTCTCGTTCTTCTTTTTGTTTCTTTCGTTCTCTTAATCCTCTGGTAACATATTCTTTTGAAATATATACATCTAAAGCTCTATCTAATCTTTCTAAAGTCTTTTCTGCTCGTACTATTACTCGTTCTTCCTGTAATATCTGTTTATCAATTAAAACAATTCTAGTTTCATTGGTTGTGGTAGGTTTAACTTGGTCTAAATGTGCCTTTGAGAGGAAGCCAAAGATACCCATAGAGGTAACAAAGACTAATACGATAACCGAAGTGGTCAAATAGTATTTTATTGATTTTGGTAGGAGTGGATTTTTCCAGTTCTGATATAACCAAGAAGCAGTAACCAACTTACCAACTTCTAATACACCACCCATTATTATAATAGGTATCTTCGCACCTGCAAATATAGCAGCTAAACCTAATATACTATACAAGGCAGCTACTCCAGAAATTGCTAATGCCGCTATTAATGCTAATATGCCCATACTATCTCCTAATAACTATATATTCGTATCCTTCAATATTTTCCAATTTTTTCTGTGTGAAACAATACTCTTTATTGTTATCTAAAAAAACTCTCATCTTCTTAAACACTTTGTTTGATTGTCTTCCAGGAAAACACGCCAATACATCTTTTTGCCAGTTGCCTGTAAAATATACCTTGCGTTCTCCTCTTCTCATCCTTTCAAAGGTAATAAAAGCTTGTTCTATTGTCTTCTTTAAAAAGTCATCCATATAAGGACGATTATCTTCTTTAACATTATTATAACTTTGGTCTTCCCAATTGTTTGGTCTCATTACATATCTTCCTCTAGTTTGCGTATCTTATGTATTATTTTGATTACTCGTTCTGGATAATCAGGTGTAGTGGAAAATTTATCAAGTGTTTTTACTAACTCAATTGGGTCCATTTTGCCATATAAAGAAAGTTGTTTTAATCTCAACTCTCTAAATCTCTCATAAGCAGGATGCTCATTCATTAATCTAATATATTCTTTTACACTATCGCATTTCGTAGCGAATACTCTAACACCCCAACCTGGCCATTTTTCCATACCTTCAGGTAACATATGTGGTTTTGTTGTATCAAATACTCTTATGCCAAATAAGTTATGTCCTTTTACTGCAAATCTACTTTGACCCCAAGCACTTTCCAAAACTGCTTGTGCTGTAACCATTTCATATGGTACTCTATTTGCTGATGGTGTTGTGAAATTTATATAATCAATACACTTGTGGACTGCCCTAACAAATTGCATATTGTTATTATATTCAAAAGAAGGTTCTCTTAAATCTAATTCTTTTAATTTTTCTAAATATTTTAATTCGTATTGTTTCTCGTATTTGTGTAAGATGTAATTGTTTGGATGAAAAGTTCCTATTAGATATATGGAACCAAATAAGATACCAATGCCTAATAGTCTTTTTGTCCATTTTCTAACGGACACTAAAGCAGTACTTACTTCTTTGTTAATTTTTTGTTTCACTTTACCCATAAATTTAAAACTTATTATACTATATTAATTCCTGCTTTACTCATTTTGTTCTTATATGAATAAAACAACGCATTATGATTCCCACTATCTCCTCTAGTCATTTGAAACAGATGGACCATTTCGTGGCCAAGGGTATCAATAAATTCTTTTTTATTTTTATAGTGTGTACACATTTCTAAATGGAAAGCAGTTGTACCTTTTCTTTTCCATTCCCATTGTGTAACCTGTCCGAAACATCTTTGATTTCTTAAATCTTTTAATAGTACATCATTAAAAGGTTGTAGTTCACTATCAAATATTGCCTCGTTTATCCAGGCAAATACTTTCTTTATATCTTTATATGTGGTTTTGTATTTTCTTGTATGCTGATATTCTGATTTAACTCTTCTTTTAAGAGTGGCATACCTAACTGATTTAGGTTTTTTTGATGGCATAGTTCTCTCTCTTATTTGTTTCTGTTATTTTTCCAATCTTTGTATTCTAAATGTAGATACAGAAAAATACTAGCGAATACTATTATCCATATCTCTTTTGGAGCAATACTATACATAAGTTGTAATGTATCAGCAACACTATAAATAAAATTTTCCATAAAACCTCCCTAGTTAGTTTGGCTTTCTTTATAAATTCTATCTGCGTCTTCTCTTATTTCAGCGGCTATGCCTTCTAAAATATTAGGCAAGTGTTTCTGCATTACGAAAGTCATATCTATTGCCATCCTGTGGATTAATCTTTCCAATTCAGCAGTTAAAACTTTCTTATGGTCTATATCGCCTTTAGTAACCGTTTGTGTGATTATGTGTGCTGTTGTAGCGGTTGTGTATTCGTCTGCTTTTGCGTATTGCATTGTCAAATGTAAACCTACTCCCACAAAATATATAAAAACACATACTTTAATCATCAATTTAATCATAATATACCTCTTTCATCATTTATAGTATTTATTATACACTAATTCAGTACCCTTGTCAAGCAAAATATTCGTCTATTTTAGGGGATTTATCATATAAAAACCCCCTAAAAACACTAAATTTTATGTCTCAATTTTGACATAATCATCATTCCAATTAAACGATTCTTTAACAACTGCTGAAGTTAACCCTTTATATAGGTTGTTAAGGTTCTTATCTTTAACCCCTAATAATAGTTTTGCTTCGTCTGCGGACAGACCTTCCAGCATTTGGATAAATAAAGTTTCTTTCTTCACTTTAGTTAAATTGTTATCAGCGCCAACTACAAAGTGCCATAATCTTTTCGCCTCTTGGTCTAGGTAAGTATGTTCTGTACCTAACGGAGCGTCATTTTCAATGTACGGAGGAGTACCTGAAGGTAAATCCCATTTAATTTTTGGGTCAAATGCACCTTTCAGGACTTGTCTCATAGAAGGACTATCATATTGTCGTAATATTTCAATCTTTCTTTCTTTGTCTTTTGCGTTATTAACTTTAGTAAAGATTTCGTGGAATGTCAGCACCATTGAAGACGCTGTTTGAGCTGCTTGTCTTAAAGCAGGATTCACTATACTTTTATTTTCAGCCATTTCATTTCCTCTTATATTGCAATATTAAAAATCATTAATGTTTTCAATTAGTGATTTCAGTTTATAATTCATAAAATACGGTAGTAGTTTGGACCTACTAGGCACTTTACAATTCTTATAGCTATTTATAATAGAATTAACTAATGATTCTGGTATCATAGATAAGTCTATTAATTTTTTGTTCCTATTATAATATTTTTTGGTCTCACTTCCCAAAGGTATATCATCAACCTGTGCCCACTCTTCTAATTTCTTCTTTGTTATTGGACTTTGTTTCTTCTTCGTTGTGAAGACATCATCGGGAGACAAAATGTTAGGAACTCCATCACTTCGGTCACCTTTGATTATCTGTTCGTGTAAATATCTTTTCGGGTTATCTTCTTTAATCATAATCTTCTGAATAGGAGAATACTGAAATACATTATTAAACTTTTGAAGTTGTCTAAAATCCTTATCACCCGATATTATAAGGTACTTATCTTCCTCTTGTAGACCTACAATCACAGCAATTATATCATCTGCTTCTGCGTTCTCTACAGCAATTACTTTGTATGGTAAGTTCTCAGCAATCTCATCTTTAATTTCTAATATCAATTTGAACATAATGTCCCAATCGTTTTTGCTTTCTTCTCTACCTTGTCTTCTATTCCATTTATAATTAGGAAAGAAATCTCGTCTCCAAGGGTCAGCACTATCACAAGCAAGTATTAAATTTTTGTTTCTCCAACCAAAATCATTACTAAATTTTCTAACATAACCTCTTAATGAATTACAACACATATGCCTTACCATTTCTTTATTAACAACTCCTATTTCTTTGGTACCTTTCCAACTTTTCATTGAGAGTTGTGCCATAATATTGCTAATTAATACTTGGTGCATATCTACGATAATCATTATTTACCTATTTTATCTTTTCTTCCTAATGGGAGTTTTTGCCATTTGGTCATTTCCTGACCTTTCTTACTTACCCACTCAACATATACCATACTTTGTTTTACTTTGTTTTGAAAAGATTTAACTGCCTTCTTAAAGGAACTGGATTCTATTTCTTCTGTTTCTTTATCATCTTTCCAAAATTTAAAAATTCTCATCTTCGCCATTATTTTATATCCGTTCTTACTATATGTTTTCTTAATTCTTTTACAAAAAACTCTATCTTGTCTATGTATTCAATTAAACTTTTATCTGTAATATATCTTGTCTTCTCTTTTAATTGGTCATATTCTTTTAATGAAATCTGAACCATTGGAGAGTAATCTCTTTCGTGTTCGTTCTCGTATGTCTTATCGTGTTCCTGTGTTGTATCAAATTCATCACTCATAACTTTCCTTTGTTAACATTGTTTTTAGTTCTGTCAATAACACCATCAATGGGTGTTTAAAAACTTCTTTATTTTTTAGTGTTGGTATCGCTTTTAAAAATTTAGGATACTCAACATTTAAATTAGATACTACTATATCTAATCTTTCATTTAATCTACTCATAGAGGTATCATACAATCGGTGCAAGCAAGATGATACTTAATAATACCCATTAAGAATACTCCTATTGCAACTGCATTTAAAACAATTAATGCTCTATCGTGCCATAACATACCCACTACAAACCAACCACTTACACCTGTTAAATGTAGATATAAATTATATGGATTTACTTCCATAGAAGTTAACATCATACCTATTAGTAATATTATGGAACTTGTCCATTTTATATACCAAGATGTATCGTGTAATGGTGTTATTTTATTTACTTCAAATTTCTTTTTCATCTTGTCCTAGCGTGCCATATTTCGTTTATGTCATCAAATTCTTTAATTGTATTACATACATCTTTTTCATTAACTTGTTGTGCCATATATTTAAAATGTCTTTCAACTAATAGTTTTGCTAATCCTTCAGCATAATCTTTAGGTATTATTTGTTCTACTCTAACTTGCTTTGTTTCTTTATAACTCATAATCTTCCTGAGAAAGTGAGGCGACCTCCACGCTAGCTTTGGTCGCCTCCTAAAGCAGATAATCTGCCTTCCTCACCTTTAGGAACTATACCCTATTTGCGTAAGAATATGCTGTTCCATAAAGCTTTTTAATACCAGCAGCGATAATCGCTCTAGTAGGAGTACCAACTCTATATGAAGTACCTTTACCAGTTTGGTTTATGTATATCATATGTCCTTGTTCTCTTAATTTGTCAACCATTGCTCTTGGTGACCCAAGGTCAAATCTGTTTCTCAAAGTCTTCCAAGATACTGATTCACCTTTGTTCAAAAGGTTTAATACCTTCTGCGTTTTTGATATTTTTGGTCTAGCCATTGTATATCGTCTCCTTTTTTTATTAAATAAAAATTTAAACATAATTGTTTAAACTCCTTACTATTTGCTGTGATAAATCGCATTATAATGGTTCATCACAATCAAATTCTGTTTACCAAATGTTGCATAGAATTATGCCTATAATAACACCTTCAACCCAAAATGCCCACCTATGTGAACCTTTTGCAAAGTGCTTACTAGCAAATTCATCTACCCATTTTTGTACTTTATCTGTATCTACTTCCATAATTTCTCCTTATGCTTTTTCTGGACCTTCGTCATCATCATCTTTTGGACTTGGTGGAAATGGTGGTACACCATCATCCGAAAACTCTGGTCCGTCAAATTTAAAATCTTCTGTAAATTGAAAAAAACCGTGATTACGATTATTCAAATCATCCGATACATCTTTGTTTATCGGTTTTGTAGTTCTACTTGTTTCATCTGTTATATTACTATATTCTATTCTAGCAGTTACCACACCTGCTGGGTTCATACGCAACTTAACTGAAGCGTCCACAACTTTATGTATGGGATGTCCCATTGAAAATTGTCTATATAAAAGTCCTCTAATTGCGTCCATAGATAACGCCAAATCTTTTGTGAATACATCTTGTCTTGTATCTAAACCCATTGCAACAAACTTTCTAACTAAATCTAATCCAATCTCATCTGTTGCCGTCTCTACAAATTTAGCAGCTTGATATGCTCTCATCTTCTTCGCTGCCATTGGGTCAGTTGGTCTAGGTGGTCGTTTTATTTTATTCTCTGGAAATAAAACAACATTTTTAAACGCATTTTTTGGTTTTTTATCTTTATCGTCTTTATCTGACATTATTTTACTTCACCTTTGAAATTAACTAAACCTTTATTATTATAATATTCTATTAACTGATTATAACCACCAATTAGTTTTCCATCTATCTTTATCTGTGGCATTGACCTAACTTTTTTCCCTATGTCTTTCAACATATCATCCACACTATCAAATTCTTCCATCTTCTTTTCAACAAAAGTAAGACCAAGTCCCTTTAGAAGGGACTTCGCCTTCACGCAATAACCACAATTGTCTTTTGAATAGACAATAATCTCATTATTGCTCATTGTTCTTTTTTTCATTTGAAGTACTTTCTACATCATTGAAAGCTTCAATTGCTTTTAGTTTAATCTTATGACTATCAACTACTTCTGCAATTGTGTAATCATACATACTATTAAACTCACCTAGAGGTAATCTTAAACCAATCCACGCTCTATAGTAACCTTTCTTCGTTCTGGTTACTTCTTGAGCAAAGATTTCATATCCTCTAACAGGTGTATTTGAAATAACATTAACTAAAGCAGTTTCAACTTCTTCAACTACCGTTTTCTGGTTTGTTTTTCCAATCTCGGTAACGAATATTTTTGCTTTCTTATTCATTTCACCTGCAACTATATCAGCCATTTCAGCTTTTGCAATTAGTTTTGCTTTCTCAATTGCAAGTTCTAAAGATGGAGATACAGAAGTTCCGACACCAAAGATACACGCCTTATCGTCATCTTCACTTTTAACGATTGGCTTATTCGCCCACATTGAAATATCGCAATGTTTCTTATCGTCAAAGTTAGCCATATACCATTGTGGTACTTCGGTAACTATTTTATCACTCTCCTGTTTGATTTTGTACTTTGTAGAAGAGCAATTTGTAAGTAATACTGCAAATAGCAATACACCTACGGTCTTCCATATTGATTTATACATTGTTTTTCACACTCCTTATTACATTATATAATAAATCGCTAAGTTTGTCAATAAGCTGATTATCTTCTACATAAACAGCAACCTCATTAAAGGTCAATCCTGTTAACAACATAGCAAGGAGTCCAAGTATAATTAGATTTTTCGTCATATTATCTTTTCTCCCATTTTCCTTCTGTCGTTAAACACGCCGTTCCGAAGGTCTTAAAAGCGTGTGAAGGTTGAGAATACAACCTACAATATTCTGGTGCATTCAAATCTTTGTAATAGAAGGCAGCAAATAGTTCCCAATAACCTGGTTTCTTTGCTTTCTCTAACTCAATTTGTTTTTCCAGTTCTGCAATTTTTTCCTTGTCTGTTTTACCGTGTTCGGTATCAGCACACTCCATAATTTCTTCCTTGATTATATCTCCATTATCAAGTTCTCTTATAACAATCTTAATAAAACACCATTGACCGTCTCTTTCAAATCTCTCTAGTGTAGTTTCTTTTAAAATCTTTTTCTTCTCATTATCACTTAATAGTTTTAATTTCTTCTGTACCTTTTCGTGTATATCATTAACATATATCTCATCAACAGGTGCCGAATTAACTTTCATTATTTCACCGTTTTCTGGTTCAACTTTTTTCATAACCCAAGTAGGTTCATTTGCCCCAGCGGTAATCGCCAATAGAGTTAACATCATAAAAAATATTGTTAAGAATATTATAGTTCTCGGATTCATCTTTTCTCCACCCAACGACCATCTGGCATTTGACATACCGTTCCAAATCTAGTATCAACATATTGATTTCCAATACCAACTACTGGCCAATTTGATTTTATATTCCAATTACTTTCATATTCTTTACAAATTAATGGACCTTGTACATAACTTCTATTAATCTTAATCGTTCCATTATTTCCTGATTTCGTACTATACCAATTAGTATAACTCGCACTTGAAGGACCATTATTCAAATGGTCAACAAATACTGCTTGGTGTAAATCATAATCACTATCATACATTATTTCTGCACCAACAAAAGCACCTATAACAGCACAACCAGCAGCAACATAAGGGTCTGCACTAATCAACTCAACACAAGCACCTACGCCAGTAGCACCTCCTAATACAACTCCTAAATGACTTCTAGTAAATTTGTATTTTGGTGTCTCTTCACTAACATTAACATTTACTTGTTTGTTTGTACTACTACAAGCAGTTAATAAACTAATTAGTAAAATCAAAATTATTCTGTCTAATTTCATCACAAACTTTCTTTTGGTTTTCACTTAATATAACGCAAAACTCATTTTGCATATTATCAACAACAAATCTTTCTCTCATTCTGTTGTCGGACCACCAAACCTGTGCCCTTGCGGTAACAGGTCTGATTAAAAAAGTCCCATCATTGGAACTTGTTAATTGGAAGTCCATTATTCTTTATCTCCATTGAACCACGATTTAATTGTAATCCAATTTTGTTTTAATTGTGCTTTTCCTTCTTCCCAACTCTTTGATTGATATTTCTTTGTCTTATCAACTTGGGTAGATATATGACTTACTAACATATCTTTCTGTTTAATAAGTTCATCTTTAACTTCACCAGGACTTGTAGCATTAGCATTTGTACTTAATAATAATACAGACGCAATTGTTATCACTTTCAACTTATTCATAATTATATCTTCTTTCCCATTGTTTTAAAATCGGCTTTATCAACTATCTGATAATTGCCTTTATTATAAGCAACGCCAATTGTTTTGCCTTCAGGAAGTTTCACTTTTGGCATTGCATTTTTAAGTGCCACTCCTGGTATTCTATCACTTGTTGGTATAGAATTTCTGTTATCTGAATTATAATCAGGTAAAGGAAAACCTGTAAGTTTATCTTTATCTAATTTTCCGTATTTAACCATTATTCTTTTTCTCCACCGTCTCTTATAGTTTCATATTCTTTTTGTTCTGCATATGTTCTACCGAATACCGTCTTATAAAAATGGTCTCTAGGATTTGGGGATTTCCAGGCAAGTATAAGATTGTCAAATTGTTTCTGACTAATCCCTATTTGTCTCATTGCGGATGGGTGTTCTTTTTTAAGAGATTTCATTTCGTTTAAAAACTTAATACGATTGTCGTATTTCTCTTTCTTACTCTTTTGGTCTTTGATGGTAGCTGTTTTAAACTCACTAAACATCATTTCTTTTGTATATGTAAATGTCATATTATTGCACCTCTCTCATTGTTATTACTATTCTATACTAAAACCGTTCTATTGTCAATAGTCAATTTATTCGCATAATTACTCGCTTTTTTACTCATTTGCACCGTCATAGCCGCCGTAGGACACGGATTTACACACGACTTGATACATTGTATCATCTGAAATATACTACTTTTAGTTGTATTTCTCATTATTTAATAGGGTCGTTTGCAAGTTCTCCAACAGGCATTTTATTGTAATACTCTTTTTTCATAGTCTTTTCAAATAAATCTAACTCATCTTCTTTCTTTGATTTCCAAGTTCTCAAATCATCTAAAACATCATCAATACCTGATTTCAGTTTATCTGTATCATTTGAGCATTTTGCATTATCAAGTTTATCAATAGCTATATTTAATTTATCAATTGCTTCTATTGTGTCTATCATAATATCTTTCCTAAAATTATTACCTGTAATATAATGATTATAACTGGTAATATAGTTCTAATCAATTCCATAATGTGGTTATACTCATCACATTTTCTTTCTAACCAATGTCTTCTAGCTTGTCTCTTTAATAGTTCTTTGTAAAAATCACTCATTTTATCTCCTCCTGTAAATGTGGCATTTCTTCATATGTAATACTTTCAATCTTGGACTTATCTACTGCCCAATCCCAGGCGTTTATCATCTCCACCCATTGGTCATCAAAATTCTTTTTAGTGGTATTTGTAGGATGATAAACAACTAAATGTATTCTTTTATAGTTCATCTTATCATCTTTAACTTTCTTAACTAGTCTTTGTACAACATCACCAACAGACAACTTACCAGAAGATATAGGATGAACAAGTGTATGTTCTTCTTTTTTCTTCTCGTTAACAACCGTCTGTATTCTCTTATCATTTGAATCCTCATAGGTTATAAAGTTAGTAGGTGTTTCCTGTTCCTCTTTTTGTTTCTTATATTTTACGGTAACATTTGATTTAATTCTACTTCTTTGTTTACCTACAATACCGTGTTTATCTAAATGTTTACCTATAACATCTGTTTCAGGACCAAATTTATTAGCAAATTCTAAACAAGTTTTAATTAAATCTTCCTCACTTGTCTCTAATCTAACAACTGAATTGATAGGATTTAAATACTCTCCTAATGCTCTTATCTCTTCCATAGTCCAATCACTATGAACATTTTTAGGTATATCTAATACAGGTAATTCAAAACCATATTTTGATTTTTCTATTGCATAGATAGTATGATTACCACCTATAATTAAATCTATAATTTTGCCTTCATATTCTATATCTCTTAAAATAATTACTAGAAATTTTTGTCCTGATTGTTCTTCTATCAATTTCAATTGACCTAAAGCGGCGTCAATTTTTTCAATCATTGTATTACCGTGGTCGTAATTTAAAGTTTTTTCTCTTATTTGAAATGATACTAAATTTTTTAACATACTACTATCTAAAAAATAACCTTTATCATTTTTAACATCTTTATGGTTCATTAAGTCTATACTATGAAACTTACAACCAAATAATGACCTATCATTTAATATTTGTTTAGCAATATCTGACATCTTATCTAAATTAGGTTCTCTTATAATATCTTTTGCCACAATACCAGGACCTAGATTATAACTATTAGGGTCATTAACAGCATTTGTATCTCTAATTAAATCACTCTCTAATACTTTCATTTGAGAAAAATTACTACCTACTTCAAATATACATCTTACTATTTCACCTTTAGAAATCGCACTTAATAATTCTTTATTGTTTGATGAAGTTTGATAATCATTAGGATGTTCAGTAGAAATACCTACATACCATTTATAGTTTCTTATATTGTATAAGATATATGCCCAACACACATTACCTTCATATAAAACTTTTTTTGTTGGTAAATTGTGACCATTACTGGCTACAATCTGATTTTCAATATTTTGGTTACTTAATAAATTAGACATTAAAATACTCCTGCTGACCCTAGTAATATTAATATTAACATACTTGGAATTATTATACTCAACGGCCAGAAATCTAATAGTTCTCTCCAAAGGGTTTTCTTTTCTTTCATTTGTTTTTTAATACTTCTTTTAATCTCCATAAGTAAATCGTGTAAAGGTTCACCTTTTTGATATGCAGGAAAACCTAAATCTCTTTGTACTCTAACTATATTCATTGCTTCTAATATAGTTTTCTTTTTTAGTTCTACTTGTACTCTATCCATTTTACCTTCCCTGATACTTTACAATGTATATGTTTTGGTATGTTTTCTTTCCAAGTTGGTTTCTTAAACATACTATTTGCGTCACCTGGTTTAAAATCTTTCTTATGTGATATTGTAATATGGGCAGGTCCTTTATCTAATCTTTTTAACTTCTGATATGTGTCTTTTAAATACATATCTTTTACCCAATATGCTTCTATACTTTCATTTCCTCTTATTTGATTAACGGTTGCTTCCACTTTTCTGTTAATCAATGGCAACAACTTTTTAAACTTTTTATTATCTGGTTTATATGCAAGTGTAATATGGTCGCCATTAACAACATCAAAGTTTGCACCTAATCTTACTTCCTTACAGGAATTCTTATCTAGTACAACTGCAAAATATCCGTTATTCACTATTTGCCTAACTGACTTTCTGCTTCTAAATTTAATGAAACATCAATATCTGATTCCTCTTTAGTACCAGTATCAACTAACTTAATCTTTGTTAACTGGTGTGGTTCGTCTTCATCAGCATAAGTATCAATGTGTGTATCTTCGTTCTCAATTGCTTCTTCAAGCGATTGATTAAAATTATCATCATCATATTTTACTTTACCAACAAACTCAGCATTATCACTTTCCTGATAATTTGCGTCAACATAGTGAGTTTCAACTCCATCTTTAGTCTCCGTCAAATCTTTTGTGATTTTACCGTAGTCTATTCCACACTCGGTAAACTTATCATCTGCCTCGTCTTTATTCTTAGCAAGTACATCCTGTTCAATAACAAGTGTATAATAAGTTTTCTTTCTGTATAGGTTTTTACCTACATCATCTTTATTAAAATAAACATCTGTATCAACTTTACTCATAATATAATCCTCCTTAATTTAAATAAATGTTTTTTAATTGTTTAACTAACTCTCTACCGTAATCGGTAAATAAAAATCCTTTTTCCCAAACAAAGTGTTCATAATCTTGTATGTGGGTTAGTCCTAAATCTTTAGTCAACCATCTTAATGCTTCTTTCTCATCTTTTGCACCAGCTTTGATTGTCTTATTAATCAGGTCTTTAAATTCTGTAATAGCTTGTTCTTCAGCTTTCTTTTCTTCTCTAATATTTTCATCTGCGATAACAGACATTTCATCTGTTAATTTTTCAATTTCTTCAATAGACATTTTGTCATAATTAAAACTTCTAGCATACGATTTACTATACGCACTAGCAGTTACCTCATAACAAGTTTGAATTGCAAGGTACTTGTCTAGGTCTTTTGGTGTATGTACACCATAATCTTTCCAATGATTTAAGTCTTCAACTAACTTACCACCAAATCTGTTTTTTGGGTCTTCGTCAATCCACTTTTGTGTTTTTGCGTTCATATCTTTAATGTGTTTAACCAATGCGTTCATTATGATAGTACCTTTCTCAATAGTATTATTGTTGTCATCATTATTATCATTAATATAAAAAAACTTGTAATCATTATGCGTTTTCGTTCATTACTTCGTCAACATTATTTTCGTCAATTCCTGTAAGTTCAACATTGTCAACTTTTAAAATCTTTGTCTTAGCAGTATCCCAATCAACCTGACCATCTTTTAATTTGAATAAAATCTCATCAACTTTTTTGTCTGCATTGTCCCAAGCCATATTTTTTACTTTAGCCATTAGTGTTCTCCTTTGTTATTTTTTATAGTGTTTTTCGTTGTTTTCATACTCATATTCTATCAGTTTTGACTATCATTGTCAAGCAAATAATCCTTCATATGTTCTCGTTTTGTTCTCATCCAAATAACCCATAATTGATACTTAAACCAATTAATGAAACAATAGTTATTACAAGATTTGTAGTAATTATAGATAGTCTATTCCACATAATTCCTACTACAACCCAAGTGAGACCTCCGAATATCATTACGATAGGTCCTAAAGGGTAGTATCCAAGGGAGTTTATCCCTACCCCTATAATCAATATAGAGGTTCCTAACCATTCTAGTATTTGTGTTGTTTGATTATTTCTTATCATATATACATAATAACACGAACCAAGAGTATTGTCAAGCAATATTCCGTCTATTTTCCGTTGATTTTAAAGGGGTTTTATGGGGTATTTTCCGTTATTTTATGTGATTTAATGATAATGATTATCATTTACGGTTTTTAAGGGAAGTTTCATATCCTACCCTTGCAATAAAGAAACTATCTACTATATCGGTAACAGGATTATTCAATGTAGTCTGGTCACAAGCTTCCATCATATTAACTCCAGTCTCTTCATAAAACTTATCATACATTTTCTCCTTATCTGCATTACCTTTACCTGTCGTAACCTTCTTAATTACAGATGGAACCAATGTTTCAAATTTGATACCTTTTTTAAATAGTTTGTGTTTTAATAATCCAGTATTTTCTGCTAGATTAAATACTCTTCCTTTACTTCCAAAAGAGTAGTCTTCAATAAAGACATAAGGGTTTACGGTACTACCTATTACCGTATTAAATACCCATTCTGATATATTATCGTGTCTTTCTTGTTGTGAATTCCATTCATCAAAATAGTCACCTTGTATTTGACCATCTAAAAATAAACCTTCATATTTTTTTGTATTTGTTAGATAGTAGAATCTGCAATTATCTAAACCTGCATTATCACCATTAAACCCACCATCTACTACACAACAACAAGGACAAGTTAAACTATAATCAATTCCAATTATCTTCATCATCTTCCTCACTTGAAATAGTTTCAGTTTCGTCTTCTTTATCTAATGCACCACCACAGAAAGGACAAGTCCAAGGTTCTAAATCTACTTCTTCCCAAATTATTGTAAAATGTTCCTCACAATGAGGACATTGTGTCTTTCTTTTCTGTGCCATTATCTTATAATTTAAATTTCTTAAATTGGTCTTTCTCTACATCCTGTTTTATACCACCGATAACATAACTTTCTATTTCTGTTTCCTGTGGTGCGTTTTGTAATCCACGACTATTAAACCAATGTTCAGTCCAAGGCAATGGGTTTGTATTAGATATATCGTATCGTGGTTTCATACCAATTGCTTTCAATCTTTTGTTAGCAGTCCATTCAACATAGTTATGTAAAAGTTTTTCTGATAAACCTATCATACTACCTTTACTGAATAGATATGTTGCCCAACGCTTCTCTTCTGCAACTGCGTCATCATATAATTTCGCAACATACTTTTCATTATTCTTAATAACTTTGTCCATTACTTTATCTTTTTCAGGACCTCTATAGTTATTAATTATTCTTTGTGATACTGCTAAATGCTGACTTTCATCCCTTGATATAAATGATATAATCTTTGCACTACCTTCCATTAGTTTTAATTCACCAAAAGCGAAACTACAAGCAAAGGAAACATAAAATCTTAATCCTTCTAATATGTTTACCGTTACCAATGTTCGCCAAAGTTTTTCTTTCAAATCGTATTCATCAACTTTAGACTTATCTAATGACCACTTATTACCTAATTGTATAAGTTCATCATAATGTTGAGTAACCGATTTACTTCTTCTCTCTATCTTCTCGTCTTCTATTATAGTATCAAAAACTTCTGAAGGATTACTATATAAGTTTTTGATTATGTATGTATAACTTCTACTATGTATAGTTTCAAAAAAATCCCAGGCAACTATACAACCTTCTAATTCTGGTAGTGATACAAATGGTAAAAATGCCAAACACGGACCTCTACCTTGTACACTATCTAACATAGTTTGATATTTTAAATTACTAGTAAATATAAACTTCTGTTCTTCTCTTAATAATGACCAATCTGACCTATCTTTTTGTAAAGATACTTCTTCTGGTCTCCAAAAGAAACCTAATTGTTGTTGTGTGAGTTTATCAAAGATAGGATATTTCATTTCATCATATCTTTGTACTTGTAAATCTTCACCAAAGAACATTGGTTGCTTAGTATAATCTAAACCTTTTGTTTTATTAAAAACGGTACTTGCCATCTTCTTATTTGACTTCAACCTTTCCACCTGCTTCAGTTAAAGATTTGGCAATCTTATCTGCTTCTTCTGGTTCTAAATCTGTCTTAATTTCTACTGGTTCACCAGCAGATTTCTCTACAAAGGTCTTTGCTTCTAATAATCCTAAATCTAATAGAGGTCTTATAGTTTTAATAACCATAATCTTCTTACTATCTTCATAACCAACTAGGAATACATCTTTAGTTGCCTTTGCTGTTTCTACAACTTGAGCAGCAACTGGTTGTACTTGACTTGCTGTTATACCCCATTTCTTTTCCATCATCTTACCCATATCGGCGCACTCCTGCATTGTAAGATTACCTATCTGTTCTATTAGCGCCTCTATCTTCTCACTCATCTACTTTTTCTCCTTTATAAAAATAATCATCATTGTTACCGTATCTCCATCTATCTTCTTGTTCACAAAAATAGTATCTACTACAAACCTGAAAGTCAGGTGTCTTCAACTCTTTTGGTGTTAAAGATTGTTCGTACCAAAGCATTCTGTTATTTGGTTGAGCAAAGAATTGCCCATTATTCAACTTACCAAAATTGAATTGTTTGTGTTCAGTTGGTACTTCTGAAACTCCTGTATTTATTGTGTTAGGATCCGAATGGACTGAATCAATGGTAAATAGATATTCACCTGATACTTCACCTTTATCTCTAATCCATACTTTAACATTACAATTCTTTAATAAAGTCTTCTCCCATATTTGTATATGGTAACTAAAAGCATCCCAAAGTTCTAATTGAGGTAGCTTTAATTGTTCACTATCTATAATATCTTTCTTCCAAACAAATGCACTTATTGGAAACTTATCAAAGCAGGCACCGTATTCAGGTAAGTATGCTTCAAACATCAATGCTTTGCCTCTCATTGATTTAACTGCTAACAATACTGCCTCTATAAACTCTCCGTGTCCTCTTTCTAAATCGTGGACATATTCTTTCTTAACAAAGCAACGAATATGTGGTACATTGGCAACAAAATTCATACACTCTCTTTCTTATATATTACACGCTTCGCAATCCTCTTCCTCTATAGTTTCTGCAACTGGAATCTTTATTTCTTCTTTAGTATCTAGTAATATATTTGGTTGTTGGTTTGGTTGTAGATTTACACTACCTATTTCTGCTTCTTCATAAGTCAATGGGTGCATTGGTTCATCTTCTACTTTACCGTCATATGTATTCTGATAATAAGATGTCTTCCAACCATACTTATATGTTGATAATAAATCCTGTGCCATCACCGATACAGGAACTTGATTGTCTTCGTAATTTTCAGGATTGAAAGACCAATTACCAGATATTGCCTGGTCAAAATACTTCTGCATTACTGACACTACATTTATATATCCTTCGTTGTCTTTCATATCCCATAACAATGTATAGTTATTTTTTAATTTTGTATAATCAGGTACTACTTGTTTTAAAGTACCTTTCTTTGATTTCTTAACTGATAAGAAACCTCTAGGTGGTTCAATGCCGTTAGTGGCATTGGAAACCACGCTAGATGATTCAGAAGGCATTTGAGCCGAGAGAGTGCTATGTCGGAGCCCATACTGCATTATATCTTTCCGTAGTTCTTCCCAATCAAAGCTGAATTTACGATTTACAATCTCATCAACTTCTTTTTTGTAAGTATCTATCGGTAAGATACCATCTGAATATTTTGTCCTGTCAAAGTAATCACACTTTGTTTTTTCTTTTGCAAGTTCATTACTTGCAACTAACAGGTAATACTGGAATGCTTCTGTAAGTTTATCTACTTCTTTCCACGCCATCTTTTGGTCATAAGTATAACCTTTCTTAGCAAGATAGTGTGCTAAACCAATATATCCAACTCCTAAACTTCGTCTTGCTTTAGTAGATATTTCAGCTGCCTTAACTGGATACTTTTGATGGTCTATAACTTCGTCTAATGCTCTTACTGATAAATCACATAGGTCTTCTAATTCTTCTAATGATTTTAAAAGACCAACATTGATTGCACTTAAAATACATAATGCAATCTCACCTTCACCATCTATATGACTTATAGGATTAGTAGGTAATGTAATTTCTTGGCATAGATTAGACATATTAACTTTGTCTTTAAATGAGGAGTGTGAGTTTGCGTGGTCTATATTCATAATGTATATACGACCTGTTTCAGCTCTTTCTTTCAATAAGTCCATAAACAATCTTTGTGCTGATACTTTCTTTCTATATACCGAAGTATCTTTTTCATACTTCAAATACATATCATCAAACTCTGGTGTACCAAATGCGTCATATAGACCAGGTACTTCGTGTGGACTAAACAAAGTTATATCTTCGTCATTAATAAATCTTTCATAAAATAGTTTTGATAATTGAATTGAATAATCTAATTTTCTAACTCTATTATCATCACTACCTTTATTATTTTTTAAAACTAATATATCTTCTATCTCTTTATGCCATATAGGAAAGTGTACCGTTGCACAACCACCTCGTACAC
>VTLG01000506.1_pt1 | contig 76337 bp, 71 predicted proteins | sample 4694571 | NCBI WGS metagenome assembly VTLG01 (sample SAMN12604809, study PRJNA352737) | marine metagenome | biome: ENVO:00000447; feature: ENVO:00000209|ENVO:00000569|ENVO:01000036; material: ENVO:00002151; isolation source: viral sequences binned using virsorter ...
TACGTGAGTTGCTGCTCCTCCTCTTATAAGACCATCTGTAGCAATATCTACAATTCCTCCTACAGTTGAATCAGCAAAATCTATTAAAGGTTTAGTCATAAGGGGTCTTTGGACAGGTCCCCCTCCCCAAGCACCTCCATCTGGATAATCCAAAGATGTTAAATTAGATTTTAAGTCCTTTAAACCCATTTATATTTTTTTTAGTATACTGCTCCAGTGTCAGGGTTTTTATATCTTCCCATATAATTACCTGTAAGAGGGTTTGAAAACCCCTCTCCAAAATCTGTTGTACTTCCATTCATATCTTGGAAGAGTGAATTTCCTGAAGGTCCTGGTGATGGTCCTACTGTTACTCCATTGTTTGTGTATGCTTGAGTTAACATTGCTTCATGTAGATCAACTCCTCCTAATTGTTTACCTTGACCACTTGCATCACCAAATATAGGTCCTTCTACTCCATCTAAATCTTGGAAGAGTGAATTTCCTGAAGGTCCTGGTGATGGTCCTACTGTTACACTATTATTTGTGTAGGCTTGTGTTAACATTGCTTCATGTAAATCTACACCCCCTAATTGTTTTCCTTGACCACCTGCATCACCAAAGATAGGGCCTTCTACTCCATCTAAATCATGATTTCCTTTTTTATGTGTTATATTTGGTTGGTTAGTACTTGTTACATCATTTGATAATAAATCTACCATATGATCTGTTGAATCAAATGGAGAATCTGATGTTCCTCCTTGTGTAAAGTACCCCCCATCAGATGGTTCAGTAGTACCTACTGTTGGGCCTGTGGTTCCTAAATTATTTCTATCTAATATTGATATTTTGTCTTTTAATCCCATAATTTTTATTGTTTATTATACATATAATTAGCTAAAACTAGTTTGATATTTAATTGAATAATTGTTTCCTGAATTATTTTGAGGGTTTGAATCTGAGTAATTTGTGTCTTTTTCTCTTATTATTATAGGTTGTTTTGGTTTTTCTTTTTCAACAGTTCTTAAAGCTGTTAATAAATCATCTGATGTTACTCCACTAGATTCCTTATTTGATGTATCCTTTGTGATTAATGGGTTATTAAATCCCATCTCAGCTGCTTTGTTTAAAGGAACTACTGCTTCTGGTTGGCCTCCTTCACCTATAGTTGCTAAAGTACCTCCAGGGGTTGGTTTTACTATACCTCCTTCCGCCATTTTTTTACTACTAAAAGAAGCATAAATAGCAGCAATTGCTGCTGTTCCTGCTATTGCTCCTACTATTCCCCAAGGTCCTATAGACATAAAGGATGACCATATATTCATTATTGCAACTACTAAGGATCTTATAGCTAATACTCCTACAACTCCAACTAATATTGAAGCTGCTGCTGTTGATTCAGAAATATATCCTACTAAAGAAGCAACTCCCTCAATTATAGGAGATAAAATTCCTAATATATCACCAAATACTCCTTTTAATTTATCCATACTAGCATTTAATTTATCACTTGCTGATAAAGCTTCTAAATTAGCTGCTATATCTTCTCTACCATCCTCTCTTGCTTCTTGTGCTAAAGCATTTAAATCTGCTTTTTTAAGTAATTGTTCAGATAATTGATCTGTATTCATACCCATAGAAGCTGCTAATGCATCTTGTTGTAATACGTTTAATTTACTAAATTCATAAAAATCACCAACATTTTTATTGATTTCTGAAGTTAAAGTTTCATAATCACCTGTTAATGCTGCTAATCTAGCTTTTTCTAAATTAAGTTGTTTACCTATGAGTAATTCTGCTTCTAATTCTTTTTCAATAGATGATTGAAAATCTAAAAATGATTTTCCTGCTGCGGCTACATCTTCTAATTCCATCCCTAAGGCTTTTGCTTGTGATACTGCTTTAGCTATTAATGCAGGATTAGCTCCTAATTGAGCTCTAATTTGACCAGATATTTTATTTGTAGCTTCTAATGTTCCTTTAATGTCTAATCTTACTCCAGATTCTTTTTCTGCTGCTAGTACTCCATCTATTTGGTTTAAGTAAGCTTCTCTTATACCCTGACCTGTTACATTAGCTAATTTAGATAATTCTCCTGCTGCTTCTGCAGTTAAAACTTCAGCTTTAAGTAATCTGTTTGTGTCTAAAAGTTGTTCTTTAGTAAACATAACACCTGTTCCCCTAAGTGAATTTAATGTTTGATTAGCTTCTATTAAACCTGCAGAAGTAACTAATAAATCCCCAGAGAGTGCAGCTGCTTCTGACATTTCATTTCTAAAATTATAAGCTTCTGCACCACTAATTGCTAAACCTCTTTGTAAATCTCTTGTTTGATTACTAAAGTTCATTAGTTGTTGAAGAATAACTAAAGGATCATTTAGGTTTTTATACATGGATTTACCTATTTCTTTTATTTGGATTGCAAAACCTTGCATTTTACCACCTAATCCATCTTCTAATTTTCCTTGTTTTTCTTTTGCTGCTAGTTGTTTATTTGTAGCTGCTTGAATTTCTGCTAAATCTGTTATTTGTCCTCCTGTAAGTTTATTTATTACGCCTAAAGATTTACCTGTAAGACCCGTAGCGTTTTTTATATTTTCTGCATGTTTTAATTCTTTTTCAAGATTAGCGTTAATATCATTGGTTTGATCTATTTGAGCTTGTAGTCCTCTATTTATATCTTGATATATGTATGCTGCTTCATCATTTCCCTTTTTAGAGGCCTGCATTTGTTTCTTTTGGATTTCTCCTCTTTCACTTGAAAGTGTATTTGCAATACTTTCAGTTTTCTCAATATCCTTTTTTATACTTTTTGTATCTCTTAGGAAATTATTTCTTTCTTCTAATTTTGAATTGATTATTGCATGTACACTAGATGTCTCTCTAGTAGCTTTTCTTATATCTCTTGCAGCTTCTGAAGTTAATTGGAATGGTTTGTCTAAATCTTGGGCAGCCTTAACACTATCTTTAATTTCATCAGTATTTTGTCTATTGATTTCAAGATTTTCTGATAAAATCTGTTGTAAAGTTTCAAAAAGTTTATTTTGTGATAAATTTGCTTCTTCTGTTTCTTTATCAGTAAATTCGGCCATAATATAAGGTTATATTCATGTATAAATATGAAAAAAAGAAAGACATCGTATGATGTCTTTGCTTAAAAATTATATGTTGATGATGGGGGTATGTTAGGACCCATTACTTTATCAGAAGAACTTGGTTTTTTATTAGCTTTTTCCATTTCTTCGTTTTGTTTCTTATTAAACTCACTTATTTTTTGAATATGAAAGAGTCTCATCCAAGTAGGCATATTATAGACTTCTGAGTGTTTGAATCCACCACCTCCATGGAACACTAGGTCATGCACTTGGGTAAATAGGATATTCCTATACGTCGGCGTCAGGCCAAAAAAACTGAAGGCCAATAGGTATTGATGCATTTTTGAGGTCCCCATTTTTACCCTCATATTCAAATGTTAAATTAATATCTGGTTGTATTTCTTTAATATAATTTCTTAATTCTCTAGAGTCTATAGCTAACAACCTATTGTCAACAAATTCTCTAATACTTTTTGTTTCATAATCCCCATCAATAGATGTAATAACATGTTTCATTCTAGTAGATATATCATGTGATGAATTTTTATTAAGTCTTTTAAGACCTTTTAATTCTTTACCAATAACTTGTTCATCACCATGAGTTAAAATTTTAAAAGTTACCTCAATTTTAGATGTAGGTAATGTAAAATTAAATTCATTTTTACCACTTCCTATTAAAGCCTCATTAATTTCTTTATCTTTAACTTCTGTAAGGTCTATTGTTTTTTCTTCACCCATATGGTTAAATGTATAATCTTTACCATATCCTAAAATACGAGCAGCAACTAATATAGCATTTTTATCTCCTACCAATAATTCATTATAATTTATTGGGGTTATAATAAGAGATTCTAGTAATTTATCAATTACTGTACCATTTTCTATTAGGTTTTGATTAGTTAATATGTCTTCTTCTCGAGCAGTCATATATTTCATTTCAATGACTCCCTTACTTAATGGTGAATCTTTTGAATATAATAAACCTTTTGATGGTAATGTAACTTCCTCAGAGGGAAATTGTTGTGTTTTTTGTTTCATAACGTTTTTTTATTAATAACTATTTTATTCAGATATACATATATAAGGAAAATAAAAAAGCGCCAAATAGGCGCTTTCTTTTTATATAAATTAAATTTTAGTAATTTAAAATAGCGTAATCCATATTCATTGTTATTGAAATAGTAGTTGCTTCAGCAGTAGCCCAATCCATATCACCAAAATTGGCATTTGAAACAAATGCTCCCTTTAAAATCCATTCTTCAACTACATCACCTACTGGTCCTAAAGTGTGGATATGAATGTCTTTTTTATAAAAATCAGAATAACCATCTCTACCTGTAACTGACTCATGTGACAAACGAACCCATTCCATTACTGCTTGAGCACCTGATGGTGTTACTGGGTCATAAAGATCACATGTTACATTTGCCCAATTTGCTTTTCCTTTGAGCTTTCTTTTCACGTTAATGTGGTCAAGAACTACTTCTCCAAATTCAACACTTGGTCTTGCTATTTTTTTAATTAAGTATGAAGGTATTCCATCTATGAGCATTAAAAACCTATTTTTTAGTTTAGGTTCAAATGCTGTAAACATCATTTCATTGGTTGCTTTAATTGCCATCTTTTATTGTTTTTTATTGTTCTATTATAAATATAAATTTTTTAAATTCTTATACGGGGAATGTTGCTCCTGTTGGAAGAATATTGAAATCAAGTACTATAAATTCTGCTGTTTTAGTTGGTTGTAAATAAATTCCACCTACTAATTGATTTCTATCAATTACATCTGGTGTATTATTTGCTTCATCCATTTGTACTCTAAATGAGTATAATCCTTGTTTTTGTTGTACTGATTCTAAATAAGGGTTAACTATGTTTAAGAATCTCATTCTTGTTGTAGCTGTATTTTGTTCAAATACTAAGTATTTAGAAGAACTTGCAATAAATTTCTTAAGTGCAATTAATAATCTTCTAACATTGATTCTATCTAATGCTGTTGATCTTTCTTGTAATGTTTTCTGACCCCAAATACAAACTCCTGTTTGTGGGAATGTTGCTATTGGGTTAATTTTAGCATCGTATAATTTATCTCTTTCAGATTGGTTTAATCTTATTTTAGCTTCAATTACATTTCCTAATACTCCTCTATTTAAACCTGCTGGTGCAAACCATTCAGCTGCAATTCTATCTGAAGCTGCTATAGCTCCTGGTACAATTACTGATGGTGGAACCATTACTGGTTTATTTTGGGCAGCATCAAGTACTTTAACCCATGGGTAATATACGGCAGCATAATTAGTATCTAAACCATCTACATTGTTAATTGCTGTATTTACTGAAGCATCTATTGTATTTAAATCCATTACAAAGAAACAATCTCCTCTTTCTTCACACATATCAATACCTTTGTTAGATAATAATGGATGTGTTGCATAATTTACTCCAGGCATAGCTAACATATTAATATCATATTCATCTTGGTTTGAAAGAATATCTATTGCTTTTGAATACCCTTTATATCCTGCGTCACTTGTTGCATTTACATCAAATCCATATAAATTAGCTCCTGTTGAATATCCTGTTACGAAAGCACTAGGTGATTCATTTCCTGTTACTCTTACTATATCTGGTCTAATACCATCATCACCTCCTTGGAAAGGAACTGTAAATTTAAGCTGAGAAGCTTCTATTGCTGATGATGAAAGTGAAGCACTTAATGAACCTGACCATATACTTGAACTTGCATGACCAAAGTAATTTTCTACGTTAAAGTCACCTGATACATTAGATTCTTCAACTGTTGGTAATGGTTTAATCCAGTTCCAATTGTCTTTTGCTTTTTCTTGAAATTTCCATCCTAAATATCCTCTACTGCTATAATTAGATCCTACTACTTGTGTTCCTTCATAAGATGCAGAAGGTATTTTCATATCAATTGTTAAAGAAGCTGTTGGGATAGGGTTAATAACTGCTGCGAATCCTTTAGGTGAATATTTAGGTGAGTAAGCTTTAGAAGCTACTAATTCATTTACTTCTACTCTAATATATTCTGAAATATTTGGATAATTACCTAATAATTCAACTTTATCCAAAGTATCATTGTATTGTGGATATCTATCTCCAATAATTCTTGAAATATATCTTGGAGAATCTGGGTCTAGTGTTACATTATTAAATTGTTCTAATATAATAGGACTTTTATCTTTATCACTATATTTTCTTATAATAACTGAGAATTGTGAATATTGTTCTTCATTATCTATATCTGATGGTTCTTTTAAATTAGCAATAGATATTTTATAATCCATATTACATAAAGTACCATGTGATATTGTGTGGAATTTGAATAATTCTTTTGTTGTTTTATTTGCATCTAAAAATTGGGATTTAATCCATGGTGTGGATGCGTACCCATATCCTTCTGTTTGGCTTATTCCTCCATCAAATTTACATACTGCACCTGCTCCTTGTGTTGCCATTATTAAATCTCTGTCTGCATTAATTCCTACATACCCATCTACATCTGCTCCTTGTGTTGTTGTTGATAAAGATCCTGTAGTTCCTCCAGTGTTTAAGAAACCTTTCATTATAATGTCTGGAGCTGTTCCTGCTTCGTCGTTTGTTATAGTAAGTACGTTATCTGCTGCGGATACACTAAATCCTGGATTTGTAAGTGATTGAAGAGATCCTGTTATTAAATCTGCTAAATCAGAACCTGATATATGTCCTGCTGATGTTCCTGTAGGGGATGTATCAGCTGCTCCATATCCCTCATTTTTGTAAATATAATGTTGAAGACCACCTGCATACCCAGAATCTAAATATACTACAGAACCTGTTGTATGATTTGTATGAACTGAGATTGAAGATGAAGCAAATATTAGTGTTGTAGATTTATTGTTTGCACTTGTTATTACTATACTTTGTGAAACATCACTTGGTTCTGCACCTACAAATGGAGCTCCAGCTCCACCACTCAATCCATATGATGATGTTGACATCTTACCACTAAATAATGTTACTGTTGATACTTCTCCCGTAGTTGAAGCTAATACATCACCTTGTAATTTTTCCCAGTTATTGTAAGTGTATGCTGGGATTGCTCCTGTCCCCCCATATGTTGTAGCTGATGCTTTACTATTATTAGGATTATATCCTAATTGTTTTATTAAATAATTATCAGAATTTGGATTCATAGAAGCTGATAATTGTTTTGAAGTAACACCAGTACCTGCTAAAGTAAGGCTAAAGTCCATATCCATTTGACCAAATGATCCACTTCCTCCTGGACCTACCATTGTTGTTGATGCTAAATCTGGTGTTGAAGTTGCTTTAGATGGGAAAAGAACTGATAATACTATATTACTACCTGATACTTCGGCTCCTCCTAACGAAGCTTCAGTTGAACGTGAACCTGAAAGTCCAATAACTACTATTTCGTTAGTACCATTTACATATTCATATCCTCCTCCGGCTAATACTCTACATATAGTAACTGATCCTGCGTTTTTCAGATATTCTCTTACTGTTTGAGGTACAAATGTTTCCTTATCTAGTCCTCCAAATTTTCTTTCATATTCTGAAAAACTTCTTACTACTGTTGGTACAAATGCTGGTCCTTTTTGTGTTGGTCCAATGATCGCCGCTCCAATTGCGCCTACCCCTTGTGGTAAATAAGAAAGATCATTTTCTCTTGTAAATACACCGGGTGAAATAATTTGTTCTGCCATTTTATATTATATTTTTATATTAAGTTGTGTCTTATGGTTTGTTCCCATATAAATATGAAAAAAAAATACAAACCATACTAAAATAAGTGATTAAGTATAAAATCTAATCACTAATAAATATAATAAAAGATGAGTAACAGTTATGAGGGGATAAATTCTCCTGTTTCTATGTCAAGGCTTCCTTTCCCATATTTGTCTGTGAAAGATTTTGCTATTTTAGCTTCTTCTTTTTCTAAAGATGATAAATTAGATTTTAGAAGATTTTCTTCATTTTCTAATTTAATTTTAGTAATGTATAATTGACCAAATTTAGAATTTAAATTATTTAATTCTATTTGAAGATTTTTAATTTTTTCAATATCTTGTGAGGGGATTGATATTGGTGATGATGATATTTCTGAGGGAGAGGGGATTTTTTTTTCTATTGCCATAACTTTAATTTATTGTTTATATATACATATATTAAGGTTAGAAAAACCCACCATTTATTGTGCTGCTATAGTTACATACCCACCATATACTACATCTGTATCAGAACCATCTATGTCAGCTGTATCTACTCTAACAGCTAAAGTGTTTGTTGCTGTAGCATTTACATCTGTGATATTCAAATTTGTACCAACTACACCTGTTCCTTTTGAAGTTATACCTCCTGTTGATAAAGAGTATTCAAAAACTTCTATATCAATATCATCTGCACTAGAACCATCTGTCCCACTATCTAATCCTTTTATATGTACGTGTGTTGCTTTCATACCTTCGGGTATAACGGGAAAACACCAAAGTTCAGCATTAGCAGATGTGGCTCTAACCCCAATAGTACCAGTGTCATCAAATTGTTCTGATTTATTTACACCACCATCTTCATTTTGGATAAAATCTGTAGGTATTATTTTTATTGTACTACCATAATGTCTTGCTCCTTTATTAGTATTTGGAGTAGTAGCAAATTGTGCAGTTAAGTTAGTAACTGCAGTTGTAGATGCTACAGTTAAAGGTGCTGTTCCTGTTGCTATATCTGATTCAAAAGTTGCTGCTCTTAATTCATGAGCTCCTATATCTAAATTTCCACCTGCAGTTAAACTTGTAATTCCATCAATAGTTCCACCATTTATGTCTGTTGTAGTTAATACTGAACTTCCAATTGTTATAACTCCTGTATCATCAGCAATAGTAGCTGCAGCTGTTCTATTATTAGATCTAAGATTTGTAGTATCAACATTGGTTGCAGTTATATTTCCAATATTTGCACTTAATCCTGTAATGACTCCACTTGAGCTTATTGCACCTGAGGCTGTTATGTGAGATAGTGTTTGTATTCTTCCACTTGAAGTAATATGGCCTGTTACTTGTATATTTCCACTTGCGCTTATATTTCCTGGTGTTAATATATTTCTTCCAATTACATCTCCACTTGCACTTATGTTTCCACTTGATGATACATTTCCATAAAATAAAGCACCTTGGTCTGGTCGAAGTACCATATTAATATGAGTTGCATCTGCATCAGAAGAAAGACCAGCTTTGAAATGTAATCCGTCTTGAACATGAGAAGGACTGGATCTACCATCATTATATATAACCCATTTTCTTGCGCCATTACGATGCCATTCCCATTTTGATAATGTATTACCTGTATTACCAACTTGAATAACACTTGCTCCACTAGCAGTTACAAGTAAATTTGACCCAGTAAAATGACTACCAATTATATTACCACTTGCACTTATATTACCTGAGGCTGTTATATGAGATAAAGTTTGAATTCTTCCACTTGATGTGATGTGACCAGTTGCGCTTATGTTTCCACTTGCACTTATATTTCCATGAACAATGGATTCTGAGCTTAGTATATGACCTGAGGCTGTTATGTTTGTAAATGAAGTTGCAGCAGGGAGATTTGTTAAATTACTACCATCACCTGAAAATGATGAAGCTGAAATGAACCCACTTGCACTTATATTACCTGAGGCTGTTATGTGGCCTGTGTTAGACATATAAACTTCCCCATCTGAAGGGGTACTTCCTGATAATATTAAACTACCTGAAACATATACGTTTCCATTTGCCCCTAATCTGAGCATTTCTTTTGGTCCAGATGCCCCAGCTTGTGATACTTTGAATAACATATCTGATGTTACTCCTGCAACTGCTGATGTTGCACAAATAACTGATATACTTGCTGCTGCTCCTGCTGTTCTGTCATTCAATGGTTCTTCAGATCCTCCAACAACAGCAGGTGCAATCCATCTGATTGATCCTAAAACATCATTTGCTGCAATAGCTCCCAGATTAGTTCTTGTATAACTTAGTATTACTTCACTCCCTGTAGCTGATAAACTTGATGAATTTGCAAAAGATTCAAGATTACCTTCAGAATTCATTTGAATTCCAATATTATCTTCTCTTCTTCTCATTTTTATTTCATCAGCAGTTATATCAACTTCAGTTGTAGGATTTGATGTTCCTATACCCATTTTACCTGAACTTGACAAATAAAACATCGCTGCTCCAGAACCCGTAATCATCCCACTTGTCTTATCGTGCCTATCTAATTGCATTGCTATTGAAGCTGATTGGATGTTTGGATATCCTTGAAAAAATGGTTGATTTAAAAACCCAGAACCTGTTTGAATTATATTATGGTCAAATGCTTGGCTTCCACTTCCTCCTCCTACCATAAATGAGGTGCCTACTTGCATACCTCCTACTTCAACTTCTGTTCCTGAAAAATCTGGAATAGCTACTGATCCACTATTTAAACTATAAATTTTAAACCAACCAGAAGAACTTAATAAATAATCATTAGGTAATTCATGATCTAGAGCACTTCTAACTCTAAAAGAAGAACCAATAGTCATATTTTCTCCTAAAGAAGAAGATATAAGAAAAGTACTTCCATCATCAACCAAACTAGCACTAAATGCTTTATTATAACCTACAGATGCTGTTAAAGCTCTTACTGTTTTATAAGCTACTGTAAAAGAATCATCATTATTTAATAAAGGTATATCTACATAAATTATATTTGCTCCTATTCCTCCTAATAAATGATCTACCGTTGAATCTGAAGCAGAAGGGATTCTATCTGTTTGATCCGAATCAGAAATGTATCTTAATATTAACTTTTGATCATTTTGAAGATTCTCTATTTCTGAACTACCACTAGTTATAGTAATGGTAGCGTTAGCATTCATAGTGGTTAATTTTGTTAACCTATTATCATAATTGGCAGAACATGTTATTGCTATAATTTGAGATGTTGAACCTGATATAGCTGTTGATGAGTCAGCTAAAGCACCTGATCTAAATAAAAGAGAACTACCTGATATTATGTGATGTGTATCATAATGTAATCCGTAATCTGTCATATTATATGTTTACTGTTTGTGAATATAATAATTGTCCAAAAATTAATCTAATTCCAGGAGATGATTGAGCATCTAATGCTATTCTTATCATATTTCCTGATTTTACATCTAGATTAATATCTATTTCATTTAAATCTCCATAATCTATGTTATTTCCTACATTATTAGTATAGAGTGTGTTGATTTTTTCATTATTATTTATATATAATTTAATTACAGTTGTAGATGTTGATCCTGTTTGTCTAAAAAATAATTTATGTAAGATTCCATCAAAAGGGATTAGAAGTTGATTAAGAACAGAATTATTAGAGTTAGAAGTTTCTGTGCCTTTCCAAGCTATATATCTTTGATTACCCCAATAAGCATTATTTTCATCCCAATCATTATTAAAATTTTGTAAATAATAATGTTTATTTAAATTATGTTCTTGAAGTTTATGTAAACCTAATTCAGATTTATAAAATAATCCTCCATCCTTAACATTAACCACCATATCGGTTTTTGTAAAATCGGTTGTTTTAGGGTCTCTATATTTTATTTTTATAGCCATTTAATAGAAGTTGATCTACTTATCATCTATTATAAAACTACAAAATTAATTAATCCTTCTGTACCCCCTAATGTACTTGCAAGTTCTTTATCACTATTAATTAAATAAAATTTAAAACTACCAGCTACAACTGTATGACATACTACCTCTAAACCTATCTGACAACTTGCCATAATAACTGAAGAGGCAAGTACCTTTGAATTTGTAATTGTTTGAGAATCTGAATTTTCATTTGATAATATAGTGGGGAAATTAGTGAGGAGAGCAAAGGCAGCTGAATTTACGGTTGCATTAGCATCCCAAGTATATGCAGTTGAATCTGTTTTTCCTGTAATTTTTAAAGAAGTAAATTCAGGAGTAGAAGTTCTTAAAACATTTTGATCCATATCATATAACTCATTTGCACCTTGACCTGTATTTACTGTTGCAAAGGTTACTGCTGATGTTGTTAAAACATCCTGACCTAATTCAAAAGCACCTTGACCTGTATCTATAGTTCCAAAAGCACCTGCACTCGCACTTATATAACCACTTGCACTTATATTACCTGAGGCTGTTATGTGGTTTTCTGAAATTAAATTACTTCCACTTATATATCCAGTTGATAAAACATTGGAAGAAGAAATTGTTGAAATAGTAAATGAACCACTTGAAATTATGTTTCCAGAAGCTGTTATATGACCACTTACATATATATCTGAGTATACAGCAGCTGTAAGTCTTCCAAAAGAGCCAGTACCCCCATAAGAGGTTATATTCCCACTAGCTGTGATCATACTTAAGGATGCAGATACTCCAATAAAATTACCACTAGCACTTATATTACCACTAGCAGATATATGATTTTCTGCTGCAAACCCGGAAGCACTTATTTCTCCTGCTGCTATTTGTAAAGATGTATCTTCTAGATTTAATTGGGAGTCTATAAGTTCTCCATATTGATTTTGATTAGGTACATCTCCTGTTTCGAAATATCCTTTTAATGTTGTTCTATTTTGTTTTGCCATTTTTTTATCCTATTTGATTTGATTCTCCTAATGTTTGATAACCTACTCCTGTTCCTATTTGATCTATATTTGTTGTTACTGGAGCTCCTCTAACTTGTTCTCTTGTTAATGGTTCTCCTGTTGGTTCAACTATAATTTCACTATTAAATACTACTCTAGATTTACTGAAGAATTTTTGTGGTTTTTTCTCTAATTCTTTATTTAAACTATCTGGTATTAAATATCCTTGAAGAGTTAAACCAAAATTTGTTTTTACTATTCTATTGTCTCCTTGACTTACTTCGGTTGTATTATTGTAAGTGTCTATTTGTGCATTAAACTTGAATTTTTCTTTATCTCCCCAATACGAATCAGATGCATAATTTATTATTTCAATTAATTTATTCATTTGAGCTACATAATCACACCATATTATACAAGTATATTGTAGTTTTATATAGTCGGGAATTACAACAGTGTGAAATTCTTTTTGAGGAATTGCATTTTGTAAAACATTAAAATTATCGTATTGATTTCTTTTTGTATATTTTTCTTGAAATGTATAATATAATTGAGGATTATTACCATCTAATTTATTACCTAAATCTCTTCTTTTTTCAACACTATCTCTTTTAAACATAATAAGAGGTGTTTGAATCTTACCTTCTTTATCTCTATAAAACCCATCTTTTTGAACTCCTTTCCATCTTTCAGGAGCACCATAAACTAGGGGAACATTAGTTCTATTACCATTTATAATAACTGTAGGTTTTATAACATTATTAAAATAATACATTATTGCTTCATCATGATCTTGTAAACCAATTGAAACATCTTTTACTGTATCATCTTTTCTTGTTGTTAATCTTCCTTTATTTATACTAGGTCTATTATCTACATTAGGAAATCCTTTAACAGGAAACCCATCAGCAAACCCTGAAGTTAGATTTTCTCTTAAACGATCATATCCACTTAGGGGGATAGGTCTTCTTGGGTCTATTCTTTTTCTATCTGCCATATTATAATTTTCCTACTTGATTTGCATTCCCACTATCTATTTTAATAGTATCTGGATATTTACCTGATCTTAATGGTATTAAATTTAATTTTTCTACTCTTGAAATATGAGTACTAACTAAAACTGAAAAACTTTCTCCATGTTCTATTGTTTCTTTAGATATAGCATAATCTTTATCTCTACCCATTATAAGTTGATTTTCAATTTTACTGTCAATTTCATAAAAATTATTTCTAAAAAGTAATATATCTCCTACTTCAGGTATTAAATTTATATCTATTAATTCATTTTTTAAAAAACGAAAACCAACGGTTTGATTGACGTCAGATCCAAAATCATCGGATGCCCATGCTTGGTCTTGTCTTTCGATTAAACACGCTATTTTTAGGGGTTCATAATAATTTTTACCCATAGACTCACCATAAACATTAGCTACTGTTTGTTCTAAAGCAAACTTATAATATGCAACCTCTATTTGAATGATATCCTTTAGAAGTTCATTATTTATTGTGTGAAATAAATTTATGTCTCTATTTTTTCCAAATAATGCCATTATAGTCTTCTTAAGGTTTCTACTTTATATTTAAATGATTTAACACCTGGTACTCTTAAATCATTTTTACTTCTGTCTGATGTTAATATATCTTGTTTTATTTTTTCCATATCTTGTTTAGCGTCTCCTCTTGTTATAAATTTAATTGACACTAAAGTATATTCAATATTTGGTCTTTGTAAATAATCTTCAGGAGTAATATTTCTTACAATAGTTACTTTTTGTATAGCTCTAATTTGATCTAACACATCTGAAATATTCATTTTAGTATCAGTTAATAAAAAAGCTTCTACTTGGTAAGTATTTAAAACTTCTGTTATTATGTTAGTTAATTTAATCATTATCCTATAAAAATAAACATTGGGTCATTAGCTGATGCTGCTCTTTTGCTGTCTTTTTCTTTAGTTTCTCTTTCTAACTGTTTTTCTTTACTGGTTAATTCTAAATCTGCTCTTAAAGTTTCAATTAAGGCTATTTTTTCTTCTTTAGCTTCACTTAATAAACGTGAAAAATCTAAAGTAGTAACATCACCAGGGATAGGTACTGTTTGATATTTACCTCTTATACTACCTAACATTTCTTTAGCTAAAGCTAATGCATATTTTCTAATCCATTGTCTTCCTGGTTCATTAATAAAACTATAAATAGGAGCAGTGTAATTTGCATTAGATATATTTGTAACCCTGTCTAAAGCTTTTGGAACTCCATCATTATCTTCAGTTAAATTAGGACCACTAGTACCTGTATTAGGGTTAAATGAATTTTTATATTCATACCAAAGGGTATAATTACTTGTTGGTATAGGGAATATTTTTAAATATCTACCATTTTCTAATTCAAAATGATATCCTGATTTTCTTATTTGGTCATTAAATTCAATTGCTTGTAATTTTAAAACATCAAAATAAAGAGGCATTAACATAAAATTTACACCAGGTGAATAATTACCAAATCCAAAGGATTGCATTAAAGATTGAATACCTGTACCTGTACCTGCGTAAGGATCAAAATATCTATTAATGGCTGCTGGTGCTTCATGGTATATTTTTGTTATAGTAATACTACCAGTTATTGAAGATCCTGGGTTATTAGGATCTTCTAATCCTGCTACTGTTGAATTAGAATTAGTATCAAATAAATCATACCATTGTTGGTTTTGTTTCATCTCTATAGAACCAGAATATGTTCTACCTTTTGTAAGTGCTGCCCCAGCGTTACCAGTTGCAGTTGATCCTGCAGTATCTCCACTTCCCCCACCAGCACTAGTTCCATAATTTGAATCTATTACTATGTTGTTTAATGTTTGATCTGCGGATCCTGTTATTGTGTCTATTAATGAGCCAAAATTATATACTATTGTAGCATTATATACTTGAGAACCATATTCGTTCGTGGCTTCTTCAAAACATGAATAAAAATTTATATCTTGTAATTCAACGTCTACAAGAGGATATCCTAATCTCTGAACTGACCAATTTGCTATTTTATCGGCGTCTCTTCTAAAATCATCATCATCATCATAAAAACCAAAAGGTGTAGGATCAGCTATTAATCCAAAAGATGAAGAGCCAGGCCAAATAGGGATTTCTGCCATTTTTATTTAAGTTTAATTATTCTATTATACATATGTAAAAAAAAGAGTCGCAATGCGACTCTTCTTTAAAATAATATGGATTAGTTTTTACGGTTGATCTGCAAATACAACTCCTGTATTTGTTGCTGTATTAACCCATCCATTAATGAACCAATTAGTTCCATCACAATAAACTGATACCCATGTTCCATTGTCTGGAGTTTTAACTGTTACCAAAGAGTTAGAACCCAAATCTGGATGATAGATAGCGCCATCTTCACCACCTATATCGTGTTGTAAAAGACCACCGATATAGTAGTTAGTATCTGATCCAGTGGATATTAGAAAATCTTGTGCATCCGCTGCACCTCCAACATATTCGAATCTATAAGATAGTCCATCTTCAGCTGAAGGTAGTGAGAATGTTGATTCAGCTGCTAAACCAGCTGCTAAAGGACCTACGATAATAATTTGTCCACTTTGCTCTCTTGTTAAAGATACAGTTGCTGTACCTTTAGTAAAACCTCCTTGTCTTAATAACATACTATCAAGTATATTATCAAAAGTTCTGTTTGTGTTTTTTAATTCTGATTGTGTTTTTGCTCCCATTTTTTTATTTTTTATGAGATTATAAGGATAAAACTATAGTGGTCAACCCATAGAGTCTATTTTCCCCGTTTTTAATATTGTTTAACAATACCGACCAAACATTGTTTACAAACATACATATAAAAAAAAGAGCCGCTAATGCGGCTCTCTTTTAAAATAGTCTTAAACTAAATATTACATATCGTTCAAGTCAGAAACATATACTTTACCATAGAAATCTGGACGTACCATTTTCTTAGCATATCTAGTCATAATACCTTTTCTTGGCGTGAATGAAACTGGATCATATACTAATGGAGTCATGATTAATGGAATGTATGGAGCAAAGACAGCACCAGTTTCAAGGAATTGAGATCCTTTATAACCCATTAAGATAACATTTTCTGTCATATATGGATTTTTGTAAACTGTATATCTGTTGTTAATTGCACCAATCTTTTGAACACCCATGTTGTATTTATCTGAATCTCCTGCTGAGTCAGCTGAGAAACCTGGGATTGATTCTAAGATTGTAGAAACTTTTGGAGAAACTACCATCCAGTTAGCACCACCACGAAGAGTTTTCTGGTGAATTAAGTTACTAACTTTTTGTAATTTAATACCTAAAGTTTGGAACCAAGACATTTTAGTATAATATACACCTGCGTCATTGATTGTTGTTGTAAATGTTGGATTAGTACCACCACCTTGTGTAGTGTTAGAGCTTACTACTACGTCTTTTGCAACTGTAGCACTCCAACCTTCAACTGTGTCAGCATTTCTAATTAACATATCTAGTAATTCAAGATCAATTTCCATTGAAATGTACTCACTTAAGATTGAAGTTAATTCTGCTTCAGCGTCAATTGAGTGATAAGCATTCAAGTCTTGAGCGAACTCAGGAGTCCATTGTGCTTTCAATTTACGTGTTTTAGCAGCAACTGTGTCAGATCTTAATTGAACATTGATTTCTGGAATTGCTTGAGTTGATACATTACCTGATCCTGCTGATGGGAATGCATCTTCAAAATCACCTCTATCGTCTAAATTATCTGGACCTAAGAAGTAACTACCTGTTAATGGATACATGTTTGTATCAGCAGCACCCGAAACTACAAATTCAATAGATGAATTAGATTCATTCATTCTTGTAAATTGTGGGAATACTTTCTGAATTGATGATCCTGAAGTATTAATAGTAAATGATCTTATTGCTTCTTTATCAAGACCACTTAGTGAACTTGTGTGTACAGTTACCATTTTAATTCTAGATTTAGTACCTGTTGCACTACCAAATTGACCAGCATAAGATGCTGAGAATTCAGTGTCCATGTTTAAAATACCACCAAAAGTAGCTGATGATGTAAAGTATTTATCTGCTGCATGAGAAGCTTCTGCTACTGCTGCTGCATTAAATGCTGATTGTGTTTGAGAGAATGCGAATTCTCCTGCACCATAAAGACCTGATTCAAAATCTCCGTCAGTTCTCTTCATGTCTGCAGTAGCACCATAAAGTGATTCATTTGCTGATTTAAAGTTACCTGCCGCTCCATATTGGAAGTCAAGGTAGAAAATTAAACCTGCTGGTAAATTCATTGGTTGAACTGAAATTAAGTCCTTTGCAACGATTTCACCAAATACTCTTCGTACTAAAGGAAGAGCTACACCCGCCCATGCTTCAGAATTACCAGCGCTAAAAGACGCTCCGGTACCTGTAGTATTAGCTTCGTTTACAAGCTGTTTAGCTTGATTTTCTAACAACATTGACATGTTGTTTCTTTCCGTAGTAGATTCAATTCCCTCTAATAAACCTGATCTATTCCATTTGCCTGCTAATTTAGCTGACTGCTCGGAAAGAACCTGGTAAGGACTTGAACCTGCTAATAGGTTGTTTACTGTGTTCATTTTTTTTATTTTTTAAATGAATTATTGATTAATTTTAATGTTTGCTAGTTTTTGCATTCTAGTCACCATATCATTAGATTCATTAAGAACTGGTTTCTTTGAAGCTGTGGATAAACCTGCAGCTTTAGAAGCCATTCCTAAATTTTCTCTGATTGATTTTTTAGGAGTAGTTTTCTTTTCTTTAGAAATAGTAAACGTGTCCTTAATTGTTTCGTAAATTAACTTAGCTTCTTTAACGCTACTAGCTTTGTCTAAAGTTTCAACTACACGTAGTTTTTGTGCTTCATCTAAAGTGTTTGCTTTAAAAATTCGGTTAACATACAATAATTTAGAATTTAAAAGATTAACTTCATTAAGTTCAGATTTAACTGTATTAAGAGCTTTTCTTGATTCTCTAAGCTCTTCATATGCCATATCTGTTACTTCTTGGTTTAGATCTCCTTCTTGTACATCTTTTCCAATTCCAGCACCTGTATCTCCTGCGATTTTAGACATAAAGCCAAAAATCTTTTCTAAAGCATTAGCTGCTTTTGGATGTTTTTCCTTAAATGATGGGTCATCAGCTGCTACTTGAAGTGCTGAGGTAATACCTGCTGCTCCAAATAAACCTGCTAATCCTGCCATTGCTGTAAAGATTTCAGGGCCTTCATTCACCATTGATTCTTCTGGACCAGATTGTTTTTCTCTGTCATCATCAGAAGGATCAGTTGGCATTGGTTTAGGGTCTGTTTCTTTTTCTTCTAAATTGTTGATTTCTTCAAGGAGTTTATCAAGATCAAAATTTTCAATGTTTTCTTTTTTCATATTTTTCTTAATAGCGTTATCTTTAGCTTTTAAGTAATCATCTGAATCAATATCACCATCTCCATCTAAATCTGTACCTCCTTCTTCCATCATGTCTTCACTATCATCTTCGTCTAATTCTAATTCATTAAGAATTTCTTCCAAATCAATTTCCTCATCTAGATCACCTTCTACATCATCTCCTTCGTCAATATCCAATTCTTCTATGGTATTTTCGTCGTCCATGCCCAACATTTCATCTAAATCTACTTCTTCTTCATCTTCTTCTTCGTTTAAAGATTGAGATAATTTAGCAGATAGCATAGATTGTAATTTTGGTGTGAAAGCTTCTTCTAGTGCGGCCTTTGCGTTTGCAAGAGCAACTTCACGAACTGCCTTAGCGTCAGCGATAGCTTCTTTTAAAATGTTTTTTGCCATTTTACTTTTGTTTTTTCTCTTTCGAGTCTCGTTAATTGTTGTACGGGAAATAAGGATATTAGGATCCTTAATAGGGTTATAAATAATCAGGGACGGCTTATTAGGAAGCACGTATATTCCCATATACATATAACAGGGGGGAGGAAAACAAAAGAGGCGCCGAAGCGCCTCTAATGATAAGTATGTTATTTAAAACTTTACTTTTTAACGAAGAATGACATCACAACTAGTAATACTACTAATCCTGTAAAACCGCCTGTTCCAAAGTCATTTACTAGACTTGTTAAATTAGCGATTACATCCATTCCGAAAACTGATCCGCCGGTTAAAACGTACCATAGAATTGTTACTGGAAGTACAGCCATAAGAACTGACCCTAATCCTGTAAAAAATCCTGTTATGTATTTAATTACATTTTCCATTTTCTTTTAATTTTTGGTTAATACTAAGTTTAAAATTTGTACGAAAGACCTAAGTTAAAAGAGCTAGCTCTTTCACCTTCTTCATCCTCTTTCAAACCCATACTGTAGTTGGGTTCAACGTTGAGTCCTTTCCAAACATTGTAAGAATATCCGATGCCAACTGTTAAGTTGTCCATCATTTCTTCCATAGGTGCTTGTACTGAAACGTAAACGTTTGCATTCCAGTTGTAACGGCCCCATAAGTCATAAGAAGCGTCACCTAGTGAATCTTCTCCTGCACTCATTAAACCAACAGTCCAAGTATCATTTACTGCGTATCCGATACCCATGTTGTCAGTTAAGCTAGTCATTTCCCATTCAGCTCCATCCTCCGGTGCGTTATATGATGTTACCACCATAAATTGTGCGGACGCGAAGAGTGTAGTGAATGCAACTACAGCCATTGTTAAAATTAATTTCTTCATAATTTTTTGTTTTGGTTAATAATTAAGTTAATTGTTGAAACTAAAACAGCCGGAAAAAGCCGTTTTATATTGTATGTAAGTTTAATCTCTTCATAGAGTTTAATTGTTGTAACCTTTATTGTTTAATATACGTATGAAACTATTTTGGAGGAACCACGTTTTTTTCGCTAGTTTTTAGGTTCTCTAGGTACTCTATTGAAACTACCTTTATTTTTTTCCATTCCTCTTGTATGGTTTCCCATAGCGCCATAACCTACATTTTTATCTGTATATGCTTGTATTTCTAATTCATCAGTATGATAAGATCCTCCTATGCGAGGAGATGTGATATTGTTACCATCTCCAGCATTTCCACCACTAGCTCCAGTACCTGTGTATTCTTGAATTACACCTCTAATTAGTTCTCTGAGTTGTTCTTTAGTCATCTAATTGTTTATTTATATATTTTCTTTTTGATTTAGCTGCTTCTTTAATTTCTTCTGAAATTTTTTCTTTATCAATACCTCCTATCCATCTTTCAACTACACCATCTTCAGAAACAAATCCTTCATTTGATATATTAATAGTATCTAATAATGTTGATTCTAATTCATCTAATAATTCAAGACTATTTTTAGCTTTTAAAGCTTTTATATAATGGTCGTATGTTCCTTTAACTCTTAATTTACCTTCAAAATCAATAACACAATCATAACATTTTTTATGTATTCTATAGTGAGGTTTATCTAATCTTTTCTTCATTACCTTATTACATTCGGGACAACATAAAGGCATAAATACTTCTTTTTTGATTTTATCTAATTTAGATATTGTTTGTTTTATACCGTTTTTTATAGTCCATGTTTTTTTATTTTCAGTCCAAACATCACCTTCCTTATAATCTTCGGTTTTTTTATTATAACCAATTTGTATACCTGTGGATGCACCAGTTTTACCCATAATTAAATTACGAGCTCTGTTTACATCAGATTTTCTGAATTCTTTTTTTAACATAACTTATTTTCGATATGAACGATTACGAACATCCCCTCCTATAATTGTTGGTAATGTCATATTACCTACGTCTGGGTGCTCAGGGTGACAAATCATACATGCCCCCGCAGCTCCACAAGCACCCCCTCTACATGTTTTTCGAGTAGCTGTACAAGTATGAGTTCCCCAACAAGGGCATTCTCCATCTGCACTACCCCCAATGGTACCTGATCTATCGTCTCTACAATAATTTATATTTTCTGATAATTGGGTTTTATTTGATAACTCCTTAATTGATTCTCTGATTATATTTATTAATTGTGATTTTTTCATTCTTTTATCTATTTAAAGCTGACATTTTTCCTTTAATAAATTCATCTCTTGCAGCATTAAATTCTTCATCAGCTACAAATACTTTGTCAAACCAATTTTTTCCTTCATCATTAAATACTATTTCAACATTTCCAAATCGTCTACTTACTTTATCTTTCCAATCTTCTAATGCTGATGAATCTCCTATTGCCATCATACTGTCATCTAAATTAGGGAATGAAATATTATCTTCATAATAAGGTTCGTCTGTTTGTGGACGTGTAAATTTTACTTTTTGGTAACTATTAGGGAAAAATGATTTAAGTGTTTCAAAATCTAAATCGTCTAAAAAGATTTCATCTACATCTCCCTCATCTTCAGGTTCAAGTCTTAAATCTTCATCATCACTAGGTCCTGTTGGTCTTGGATTGCTCATCCTTGGACCTAATTGTTCATGATAAAGAGGTTTTATGCCCGCTAATTGTTGAAATCGTTCTTTTAATAGTTGTTTTTTCATAGTTATTATAGTCTACAAACCCCAGTATTATCACATAAAATATCTCTAATAATGTTGTTTACATTAGTGTATTTATATATTTGTTGTTTTACTTTTGCCTCTTGAAGGCCTCTATTTTTAACTTCCATAAAGGCACCGTGTGTGGAAGGTGTTGAAACAAAATCCCAACATAATAATTCAAAATCATCTTGTACTGTTACTGTACCTTCATTTATATTTTCTTCTACTGAACCCATACCACGAGAAGAAATACCAACTGTAATACCTGCTGCAAATAATGCTTTTAATATATTTCCTGCAGGAGTAGTTAATATTTCAACATCACCTATAACATCATCACCATCCCACCAACATTTTTTAACTGTGTGTGAAACATTTTGTAAATTAATTACTGAACTTTCTGGATGATCTAATTCTCCCATTGCTCTGTTTTCTGCTACAGGGCCTTTCATATATTCTTCAACTTCTCTTTTTAAAATTTCTAGAGGATAAACTCTACCATTTTGGTTTTTAGCTTCAGCACGTTGTAAAACACCTGTAACTATTAAAGGTTTATTTGCTTTAATAGATTGTTCTGCTAGTTGTTTATCTACTTTAAAAGGTCTATATTCTGTTAGTAACATGTTATTTCTTTTTTTTCTTAAATGGATTTCTTCCCATATATGCCATACTATTTCCTACACTAAATGAAGCTCCTACACCTGCTCCTCCTAATGAATTTTCTTCTATTTCTTCTTCTTCTAATTTTTTATATTCGTCAGGGTATGTTTTTCTAACGTGAGTTCTAAAGGTATTAAATATTTCCTGTAGTTCTTCAGCTAATTTGTATATTACTAAATCATCAGGATTTTCATCTGATAGTTTTTTCATATCAATAGCTTCTGCTTCTATGTCTTTAACCATATTACCAAAAGAACGTTTATATACTACTTTAGAAGTTGTTCTTCCTGTTTCTGAATCTGTAGGTTCATCTACAAAATAAAATTCTTTTTCTCTATTTTTACCTTTGTTCCCACTAGCAGGATTACCAGAATCTTTTATTTCATTAAAAGAAGCTTCTTTTATATTATATAATTCTGTAAGACTAACCATGGATTGTTTTTAACTCATTTACTAATTCATAATAGTTAAGTAAATTAATAACATTATCATCACTAACGGATGATTTTTTACACAATGGTTTAATCAGTGACTTTGTCTCATTTAGTTTTATTATTATCGCTTTATCTTCAACTTTTTGAGAATATTTTGAAAGATCTTTTTTAACTTCTTTGATTTCTTGGTTGAGATAAGACTTAAGAGCAGGACTATTACTAACGCTGTTAACATATTCTTTTAATAGAGTTTTTTGGTTATCTTGTAAATCACTATATTTGTCATTAAATTTTTCAAGTAAGACTTTATATGTAAGTAATCTTGTATCACTATTTTGTTTGCTAAAGTTTTCTAAAACAACATCTTTTTTAGTATTATTTACTTGTTTTCCTGTGATGTGTTCTAAAATTGTTACTTTAGAATTAACAATAGATAAAGGAGTTGCACTTTTATTTTCAAGTAAATTAAAAATAGATGCCATTACTTTATAATCAGTTATTTTTGCTTTAAAGAAATCATTTACATTGTATGTGTCTTTAATTTCTTTAATTAGATTATATTTTTCTCTTCTTAACTGACTTTTATTTAATTTTCTGTGTGCTTCAACCAAGGCATTAATTAACATTGTAGCTTGATTTTCTTTATTATATTTTTTAGTAGCTAAAGTATGGTATATTTTATACTCTTTTAATAATTCTGTTTTTGAATTAAAATGTTTTTTTAAAAAGGTTAGGGATTTTGGTTGATTCCCTGCGATAGTATCAGAAGTCAACTGTCGGGTAAGGAGTTCAAATAAAATTCCAGTATTTTTGTACTTAGAATGTTTTACTTTCATATTTTGTAAATTGCAATTTATCTGTATATAAATATAATGTTATTCTTGAGGCTTGATGTTTTTCTCAGATAACAGTCCATTTTCGTTTTCTTCTTTTAATATTTGTTTTTTAATTACAATATTTTGAAGTGATTTTTTAAGATTTGCAATTTCAAGTGTTGAAACTTTATTACCATCTGATAATTTATCTACTTTACTTGGTTCTAATCCTGTTTTTCCTAATGGATCTCTACTAAAATTACCTTTATCAGTTTGGTATTTTTGAGGTCGTTCAACAGGACGTCCTGGGTCTTTTTCATCATATCCTGTTGGTACTTGAGCGGGACCTACTGCTTTATCTCTTTTATTACCATATAATGAAGCTAAATCATGAGGGGTACCATAAGATATACCTGATTCTACTGGATCATTCCCTTCATTTTCAAGTTGTGCTAATCTAAATTTATCCATTGCATCTTCAAGAAGTTCATCTTTTTGTTGATTATATTGATCAGGGGATAAACCAAATACATTTTCATACACCCAATCTTTACTCATTATTTTACCATCTAACATTTGTTGAGCTACTGCTGTTTTTGAAGTATAAAGTTCAACTTTTTCTTGTTCATAAATTATTGATGATGTAGTTAATTCTAATGAAAAATCAACTAATTTTTCATCATCAAATCCTTGAGAATATAAATGTACTAATGCAATTTTAGTCAATTCTGATTCTACAATTCTTTGAATACGTTCAACTGTACGTGCAAAACGAATATCCATACCAGCTAATGTTGATTTGCCTTCTACTCCTTCTTCATAACCTAAAAATGCTTTAGGTATTTTTAAAGCAGCCATCATCTTAGCTTTTAAATATTCAATATCTGTTGTTCCATCATAGTCTAAACCTTTAGTAGTTTCAATTTTAGTAGATGTATCATTATTTCTAACAGGAATATAAAAATCTTCTGTCATATTTTGTACATTAAATTTCATATTATAATCTCCTGTTTGTTGATCTATATGAGCCGTTTTTTTCATTTTATTCATAGTTTGCTTCATGAACGTTTCTACTTGTGAAGCTTCAATAGATCCTACATTTACATAAAATATTCTTTTTTCAGGTGCTCTCATAATTCTATGAATTAACATAGCATCCTCCATTAACATTAATTGTTTAAATACTTTTCTAGATGGTTCTAAAAATGATCTACCATAAGGAAGATAATTAGAATCTGTAAGTAATCTAAAATGTGCAATTTCATAATTTTCTAAAGTAAATTGATCTCTTCTAATTGTATTTGTTGCTCCACTAGCTAAACCATTTGGGTCCATTGTGAAACGAGTGTAAGAGGGATTGTCGGGATCAGTTCCTTCTTCTCTTACTACTTCGTAAGTTGAAAGAGGTATAACATTATATACACCAAATTTTTCTGATACTTCCATTTTTAGATAAAAATCTCCATATTTACACATATTACGAACCCATGTAGCTAAATTAAATTCAATGTTTAAAACATCATAAAATAAGTTATGTAATACCTTTCTTATATTTTCATCTGAAGAATTTATTTTTAAAACATCTCCATATTCATTTCTTGTAGTAGTTTCATCTGCCATTATATCTAAAGCGGATGCTATAATAGGATCATGATCCATAGCTTCATAATCACTATAAAGCTGTAATCTCATTGACTGATAATTCAGTGTAGGATTATATTGTAATGAAGATCCTACAGGTCTATGTAAACGTGTAAATCTGTCATAAAGTGAGTTTGTAGCTAGGTTTCCATATTTTTGGATCCTACCTGTGTCCATTAATTTTAATTGTTTTCCCCCAACGTTACGAATAATAACATCATTTGAAAATAATCTTTTTAATCTTGTGAAAATACTAATATCTGCCATTCTTTTTGTTTTTAATACATATTAAAGAAGCCAAGTTAAGTCTTCTTGTCCTTTATCTCCTAAATCTTGTGACCAACCTGTGTTTTTCTTATCTATACCACCGGTATAAATAGTAGGAGTGGTTCGTTGCCAATTTGTTACTGCTGCTCTTGTTATGTCTAATCCTTGTTGTGCAAATTTAAGTGCTGTATCTCTAACATAACATGCTGTTGATAATGACATTACTAAATCATCATTATATCCTGTTTGTGCTTCCGGTTTTCCATTTTTCCAAATAAAGGTTTTCATTTCTTCTAAAGTTCTTTTTCCTTGAATTGTAATTGCTTTATCTCTTAAATAAGCGTCTAACTTTCCTATAGTCATAGGTCTAGTTTTCATACTCATTGTAAAACCGGGAACCATTTTTGTTGTGTCTATTATATCATATCCTTTAGCTAAAAATGCATCTGCATTTGTTGCTGCTTCCCCCTTTGGAGAATAATATAAATTATCATAACCTTTATCAATTACTACTTGTATTGTATTCCAACCTATATTTGCGTTTTCAATTACAAGTAACGCATTGTTATATTCTGTTGCAACAGAAACTAACATATGTCCAAATTCTTTTGTGCCTATTTGTGCTTTAAATTCCCCAATTTGTTTCGATTCTTCTATATCAATAATATGAAACGCGGAATAATCTAAAGAATCACCTCTAGCTACATCCGCTACAACTAGATATTTTCTTGTATAATCTGGATATTCCCAAATATGTAAATTGCCCTCTATACCTCTTTTTTCTACAGGAGCACATATGTGTGTTTCTTCAATGAATTTCATCATTTCGGGAGGAAATACTGTATGTCCCGAGGTAGTAAAATCACAATCACATTCTTGTGATGCCATTCTTAAACCTAACTCGTCATCTTGTTTGTCTCTCCATACTTGGTCTCTTTCTGGGTGTACTGTCCAGTGTAGTTTAATAGGGAGAAATCCGTTAGTTCCTTCTTCTGCCTTAAGCCACATTTTATGAAAAAAGTTACCTGTGCCATTTGGTGTAGAAAGTATAATTGCTTTACCCCCCGTTGATAATGTTTGTTGTGATGAACCCCAAATTTCTTCTATCCTATTTTCTTCAATAAATGCTGCCTCATCCACAATTAGTAAAGAAATTGCTTCCGATCTACCAGCATCACTTGCTGCGGATACTGCTTTTACTTGAGAACCATTTTTAAGCCGTAATGCTAATTTATTATTTTCTGTAAATCCAATTTGTAACCAAGAAGGTAATTCATCATACATAAATTTAACTTTTGTTACTAGATTTTTTGCTGTATCTTGTTTAGTTGCAACAACTAATATTGCTTTATCTTTTTGAAATAACATCATCCATAACGAAATACCTGCGGATAATGTTGATATACCTAACTGACGAGATTTTAAAATAATACTTCTATCATTCTTTTGTAATAATTTTAAGGCACCTTCTTGAAAAGGATATAAATTAAATTGAACACGACCCCTAGTTGGATGTTGAATCCAACAATATTTTTTCATAAAGTAGACAGGATCCTTAGCACATTTAACGTACTCCTGTTTTATTATTTGTTTGATGTTTTTTTGAGCCATATTATATGTTATACATATTAAGCTAGGGCGTTCTTGACTTGTTCTATACGTTCTTCTACAGTACCTTTAATTGTAATTGTATTTTTTCTATACATTCCTACAATTGATTTAATTGTTTTATCAACTGCTGTTCTATATTCTGCGTTTGTTTCTCTAACCCCATTATCTTCTATTTCAACTCCTTCAGGAGAAACATAAAATAAAATATCATATTCATCTATTAAATAAAATAAAGTTGAATTCAAATAAAACTTTTCATGATCTTCCATTGATTCAGACAAATCAGCAAACGCCATAACATCAATAACTGTTCTATCTGTTATTATTTTTTCTTGCATTAGTTCAGCTGCTCTTTCAGAAGCAAAAACTAATTGTCCTTTTAAAGTACTGTCTGTATTTAAAGGTATACCTAAACTCATTAAATGTTTAGAACGTTCTGTTCTAAAATGATAATCTTTAAATTCTGGTAATTCTTTTAAAGCATTTACTAGTGTGGTCTTTCCTACACTCATTGTTCCACAAAATCCTATTTTCATATTTTTAAATTTTAATTTCTATGTGTTTGTCCCTTAGCAGCTGGTTTTTTATACCAAGGTAAGCCCTCTCTACCTTTCTGAATTTCATTCCAATCATCGTAAGTGTATTCAATACCATTTAAATAATATTCTTTTCTTCTTTGTTCTTTATTAATTAAAGCGGGTCCCTCCATACTATGGAATTTTCCTATACCATTCCATTCAACTACATGGGCTATTGTTTTTGAACCATCTTCTTCAATTTTAGATACTTTTCTAATTTTTGATTTAGGATTCATCCATTTTTTCATATCGATTATTTTCCCCTCAAATGTTGGTTGTTTTTTTGCCATATTTACTGTATTCCTGTTGGAGATAATGCTCCTGTTAGTGTTTTATGTGTTTTATGTGTTTTTCTTAATAAATTTTCAGCTACATATGTTCCTTGTGCTCCTGATACTGTTATACCTCTTGCTGATAATGCATCACCTACAAAATGAACGTTGGGAAACCTAGTAAGACTTAAATCTTCGTAATTTACTAATGGTTCAGGTGCTAAATATTTTACTTCAGGCATATAAATTCCCCAATCATTACCTAACGTTGGAAATACTTTTTGCATATCTACAATAAAATCTTTAATATAAATAGCATAATCTCCTATAGCATCATATAAAATATATAAATCATCTACTACTTGAGTTTCAACATAATCTCCTTCTGTTGTTTTTGATGGTACTCTATGGCTTGGAGAATAAAATGTTCCTTTACCATCTATTTGCATTTTCTTTACTGCTTTTCTTGACCAATCAAATGGTTTATCAATGTCTCTAATTTCCATTAATATACCAAAATTAGTCATATCGTTTTGATATTTTTTATCTTTTTTAGCATGGCCATTATAACTTATATCACCATAGGTGTGTTCAGCTGCTACATAAGCTGCATTGTTGTTTGTACAAAATGACCTTAATGACACACCTTTATCATCAAATTTTCTATATAATTTAAAGTCGTATGCTATATCAATTAATTTTTGGAAATGTTTTTGTGGTGCTTCAAAACGAACTCCAATTTGTACTGGTTTTGGTTCTGTTGGTAGTTTGTTTTCTTCAGATAATGATTTTGCAAAATCTATTCCTGATTTACCTACTCCAAATATTAATTTATCATAAATCAATCCTTCTGTGATTGTTCCCCCATTATTATTTATATAAGTTACATGATTGTTTTCAAAATCAACATCTACTACTTTATGTTCCCACATAAATTCTACATCTTTTTCTACTAAATAATCATACCAATTTTTACCAATTTCATGTAGATAATCAGTTCCAACATGCCATACGGGGAATAAGCGTAAACCAAAATAAGGTTTAATAAAATCAGGTTCTGCTTCTGGGCTTGAACATTGTACTTCGTCTGGATTAGGGTGAAAACGTTTAAAGTTAGCTATAACTTGGTCAAACAATTCCATTGCTTTTTCATCACCTGTGTATTTTGATAATTGACCTCCTATGGATGTGTGATAAGTTAATTTACCATCTGACCATCCTCCTGCTCCTAAAAACCCTCTCATTACATCTGAGGTTGGTCTACGATATGGATCTAAACCCATATCAAGAATAGTTATTTTACCTTCGAAATTGTTATCTACTAATTTTGTTGCTGCATTTACACCTGCAACTCCGGCGCCTACGATTACTACGTGATTCATACTTTACTGGTTTTGTGGTAACGTACAAAAAAAAGCTGTGGCTACCAAATTGGAGGCCACAGCTCTCTAAAAAATTTATTTAAATCGTCCGGCTATGAATCGGACTATATGTTTTTAACAACAAGCATTTATCATATCTCCTACTACATTTTTTCTTATATGTTTTAATAATGCATTATTAGGAGGGGGATTATTAGGAAGATTCCAATTTGGGTTTGTAGGTGGATTCATCGCATTATGACGATTTGTCATAACTGTACATAAACGATCCCAAGGCATGTTTGGATGATTATTTGAAACCTTTGTTGCTACGTTTTGACCAAGGACGAACATTTTATTCTCAAAGTTATTTCCCCACGCTCCTGGGAAATTAATATTAAATGGACCTGCATCATATGAACCTTGGAAATTGTTCATTGCAGCACTCCTATTATCAAATTCATCCATCATACATGCCGCTAAGTCCCAAGGATTTGGATTTCCTGGAGCTTGTTCATTCATCAATTTTTTTATCTCTTCCCCTATGGCTCTTCTCAAATCGGGTTTTGGCATTGTTGTAGAAATACCTGATCCCATATCTGGGGAAGGTTGAAATGTTAAGGAAGGATCAACTAAACCCCTTTGTCCTATATTAGGATTTGTACCAGCTGAACATCCATTTTGACAATATGAACTACATGAATCAAATCCATTATATCTTGCATTTCCTACAGGTCTAGTACTACAATCACCTGCTACTGATATAGTGGGGCATCCTCCACTACCACAACCACAGTTTGAACCTCCAAAGGCATTTGGATGACAATTCCACCTCTCATTTAATGGTTGTTTTTTTTTTATTTCTCTTAGGAGTCTTTTAATAATATTTTTAGCTTCTCTTAAATCTCCTACCACAGGTGATTCACAACATTTACAATGAGGTTCACACGGTGTACCTTGTGCATTACCAGATCTACATTTGTTACAACAACCTGCGTGCATAGGATCTGCCATTAATTTGTCACATGGTTCTGGATCTCCTCCTGTATGAGGATCATCACCACAAGCTTGTTGACAAGCTGATAGGGATGGGTGTAGGGTGCAACTTGCTCCCATAGCTTCACAACCCTGTGCATTAGTTTGAAAGCATGGTTGTCCTGGACAACAACAATATTGTTCCATAGTTACCACAGTATCATCTTCACAACACTTTTTCCACCCGTCAGCAGGTGAATTACCATCAATTGTCCATTGTTGATCACATTTTTCTCCTGGTTGCGACGGATCATATCCACTTGTATTATTACCAAAAGCATTTGTAAAATCACCTTGTAAAGCTTTACAACAATCTATATCTCCTGGAGGGGAGGACATCATTGATAGAAAATCCTCACAAGGAGTAGGAGCTCCTGTTGATGTAGTTGAACTTTGTCTGTCTTTTTCCTGTAATCTATCTGTAGGACAACATTCACACATAGGATCATCAGGATTTATTGAACATTTTTCACAAAAAGTAATTTGTTCTTGTTTAGGAAGGGTTTTATATTCTATACAGGGACTATCTAGTGTTTTTGTACCCGGAACCTGTACAGGTGTTGATGGACTAGATTGACAAGATGCCCAACCAATACTTTGATCTGTGTGACCACTAACTGTCCCAATGGGACTGTTATAAACCATACAGTCTCCATTATTCCACACAAAGTCAGAAGTTTGGGAATAAGTTGTCATAGAACCTGAATCACATATATAACAATCTGGTAAACTTCCTGAAGGGCATTGTTGTACATTATTAGGATCTAGTACCCAACGTGCACCATTAAGTCCTACTGCACCCTGCCAAAATTGTGGGGTATTGTTCCATCCCATGTTCCAACAGTCTGGAAGATTGTAATTGTTGTTACAATGTGTACTTGGATCAGAATGATTTGGAACATACATTGAAGTATGTGGCATAAATCCATATACACCATTTTGTATATTACATCCATGAACTTGAAGCATCTGTGTGTTTGGGTTGTATTGGTCTGATATAGTATTTAATTTTCCTGTTTCATATAGAGGTTTAATACCTGCTAATTGTTGGAATCTTTCTTGTAAATTTTGTTTTGCCATTTTATTTTTTTCTTTTTTCCATTGTACGTCCACCAAAGTAGGCACCAATGACTGTAATTAATACTAGTTGTAACAAGTCTGTCCATTTTGCTTCAACAGTAAAGTTAATAGTTCCTGCGTCTATAAATATCATAAGAACTGTAGAGACAACTAGAAATACTAATACTAGTGGTCTTACGTTTTTACTTAACCAAGAGTCAGAAGCCATATCGGCTTTCCATCTATCTGTTATTTGTTTCTCCATTTCAACTTCATATGAAGCAACTAATTCTTTGATTTTTTGTTCTGCAGCTAATTTTTCTTCTTTTGAGGTGTGTAAATTATCTATTACACCACCTACACCTTTTACCAGGTCTGCTGCTCCACCTGAGAATAAACTTGTTAAAATACTCATAACGTTTTTGTTTTAATTTTTTATTTTTTATAATCTTCGTTTTGTACATGATTTCATACATGTCTCAAATACCTCAGCTCTACATTCGTCTGCACATTTCATGAAAACATCTTGAATTATTGCACTAACATCATTAGACCGATTTTCTCTTTCTCCTAGAGTATGGAGATGTTGGTTTGGATTATCTATTCTAACCCTCCCATCCCCATCTAATATATGTTCACAATGTTCTACTGCACCTAAAATCATATCTGTAAACAAACCTTCCATATCAATTTCTCCAGTGATTGGATTAGTGTGGTAATTCATCCAGAATGTTATACTAGAATTTACATAATCCCTTAAACATTCATCAAATGTTTCTTCGTTTAGTTGGATTTTTGTTTCTACTAATTCCTTAATTGATTCTCTAATTAGTTTTCTTAATTGGGATTCTGCTAAACCTGCTACAGCTGCTTTGTCATCTGTCTTACCTGCAGGAGCATAAGGTGGATTTACATCTATATCTCCTGTTGTCATTTTATCTAATGCTTGTTTAACATGTCCTGCTTTTGCAGATATAACAGGCATGTCAGGTCTTGCGGGTGCCCCCGGAGGTAATTCAAAACTAACTGTAGATAGATTAGAAACAAATTTATTTACTGCTGCATCTTTAGCTCCTTCTCCTTCAATTCCTGTAAATTGTTCTATAGCTGATTGGACTTGTTCTGGTTTCATACTCCACGCACCTGAATCTAAATATTTTTCTAATTGAGCTCTTATGGGTCCTTCTTGAAATTGTTCAAATCCTCCAGAAGCTTCTTTTCCTGGTTTATTAAATTCTCCTTTTGTTAAAGCATTAAGAACTGCAATTAATTCATCTCCTGGAAATTCTACTTGAAATCCTCCTATTTTTGCACCTGGATTAACCATAGCTGTTGCTATCCATCGGTGATGTCCATCCATAATAAAATTATCATTTGAAATAAAAGCATCTAAATCTCCTCCAGGTCCATTTGCAAAAGGGGCTGTTTTAGACATCATGTGTATTGCAAAGGCTAATGCTTTTTCAATATCCATACTAGATTGAGAAGGTTTTAATGCTGATGTTGGAAAACTTGCATTATTAACTGGTATTACATCATCTTCTTTTTCGCCATCAAAATCTCCAGCATCTACATATTGAGTTGCTTTTTCTTTATCTACATCACCTAGTTTTTTTGGAAATCTTTCATGATCTAATTTATTAGGATCTGCTTTTTCTATATATAGAGGTTTAATACCTGCTAGTTCTTGGAATCTTTCTGTTAGTAGTTTTTTCATAATTTATTAGTTTTACATATGAGGAGTTGATGGGTATCTTGGTATTCTAAGATCCCCACACATAGAATCTAAACATTCCATTTCTGTTGCAAATGTCCCAGTACCATTGGTGTTTATTACACATTTATATTCAGGTTTTATAGGGGCTTCCCAAGACCAACCAATATTTGCACAATCCCAAGTTTCAATAGCTGCAGGTGTACACCCTTGTCGAACACTTGTTGGTGGAAGAGCAGTTTGTCCGTGATTAGCCATAAGGTTCCAATCAGCTTCATTTCCTAAATTATCAGTTATTGTACCTGGAATAACACCCATATACTCTAAGAACATTACAACACCAGTATTTGTATTTTTTATTTCAACTACTTCATTTACAGCTGGGCTATTTGCAAAAGTTCCGTGAAAAAAGGTGTTCGTAAAATTAGCACTCATAAAATGATAAGCTTTTGGAGATGTAGTACCACATTCTTGAAATACTTCACATCCTAAATCCTGGCCAGCATAATTCTCACAAGGAGCTATTTCAATTTTAGGGCTTTTTGTTTTATCAATTGCTAATTGATCCCTATCACCCCTTTGCTCATTTAGGGATTGTTTTCCATGTTTATGTTTTATTACCCATTTTTTGAAATCAAATTTTGTCATCATTATTTCTTTTATAATACTACAAATGATGCTGTAAAGTCAGAATCATCTGCAATTGCTGTTGTTTTATTATTATGTATATAGAATTTAAATCCACCCCCAATAGATGCTGTTGTAAAACAATGAATCGAGGCACTTAACCCTAATGTTCCAACTCCTGCTCCTGTTAGTCCCATAAATGTTCCTATAATAACATCTCCATCATTTACGCTTGCATTATCTATTATAAAAGGAGAGGAACTTGCCGAAGCGGGGAGGGCTTCTTGTAATTTATTTCTTACTGTAAATCTTCTTCCATGTACTGTATAATCACTATCATCTGCAGATGCCCCTTCATTTCTTTTTATATAAATACCTCCTGAAATTATTTGAACAGATCCTGATGCATCTGAAGCACTAACATGTCCTCCTATGGTTGAAAAACCAACACTAGAAGTAATCATACCTGCAGAATATATTATTCCTGTAGATGATATTGTTCCACTTGAACTTATATTATTTGAGGCTGTTATATTTGTTATATAAGCACTTGCTCCTATAAATTCTTTACTACTTGAAATATTCCCACTAGCTGTAATATGGCCTCCATCTTTACTAAGGAATACTAAGTTTGCTGCTGAACCACCACTAACCCATATATGTCCACTAGATGAAATATCTGTAGTATCTATAGATGCATTTGCAAAATTAAAAGTAGCAGCGGTTATTGTTCCACTTGCACTTATATTTCCACTAGCTGTAATGTCTGTAACAGCTGAAATACTTCCTGAGAAAGAATTTGTATTAGTTGATCCTGATCCAAATTGATTAGAACCAGTAATTGTGTTTGTTGCTGTGTAATTAGTAGTATTAGCTGTAATAGTACCTACTACTAAAGTAGATGCTGTTATATGTCTTATGGATGCTGATCTAAATTGTAAAGCTGATGTACCTAAATCAAATGCATCTGTTACTGAAGGTGCTAAACCACCACTAATTGTTATAGCACTTGATCCTGTAAGTTTAGCTATATGATTTATACTTGCTGAATAAGCGCTTGCTTCTTTAAAATAATAACTTGATGAACCTATAATATAAGTATTATTTGCTGTAGGTGATAAATTAGATCCTACTCTCCCTATAGAACCTGTATCAGCTGATAATGTGTCTATATTAGCGGTTCCATCTATATATAAATCTTTCCATTCTCTAGCTGATGATCCTAAATCTCTAAGATTGTCTTGATCAGGAATTAAACTAGAACTAACATAACCTACGTTAACACCACTAACATGTAGTGCTCTCCATGTAGTTGTTGTAGTACCTAAATCGAATACGTTTGTTGTACCTGGTACTAATCCTCCACTAATTATCACATTTCCATACCCCCCTACACCATCTATTCTACTTGAACTTATTACACTAATTGAAGCTGTTACTATTGTAACTGTTGGTATTGTATCTATGGATATAGTATCAATATAAGCTGTTCCGTCAACATATAAGTCTTTCCATTCTCTAGTTGAACTTCCTAAGTCTCTAAGATTGTCTTGATCTGGGATTAAACTTGAACTAACAGCATCAATTGCAGCTCCACTTACATATAAATTTAACCATTTATTTTGATTGTCTCCTAAATCAAATTTATTTGTTGTACCTGGTATTAAACTACCACTAATTGTTATATCTCCATATTGTACACCATCTATTCTACTTGAACTTATTACATCTATTGATCCTGTTCCTAAAAATAATTCACCCCATTTAGCTGATGTAGTACCTAAATCAAACACATTTGTTGTACCTGGTACTAAACCACCACTGATTATTATATTTCCGTATCCTCCTACACCATCTATTCTACTTGAACTTACTATAGTAAGAGAAGCTGTAGTTACTGTAATTGTAGCAAAAGTTGTGCTTGTAGATAAAGTATCAATATAAGCTGTTCCATCTATGTATAGGTCTTTCCATTCTCTACCAGAACTTCCTAAGTCTCTAGTATCGTCTTGGTCTGGTATTAAACTTGAGCTAACATAATCAACATTAACCCCACTAACGTGTAATGTTTTCCATTTTGATGTTGTAGTACCTAAATCAAATACATTTGTTACTGAAGGTGCTAAACCACCAGAAACATTTATAGCTGCTGAACCTGTATGTTTACTTAAATGATCAATACTTGCAGAAACTGCATATAATGTTTTAAAAGGAGCCATTTCAGATCCTAAATTACTACCTACAGTTACAGATGCGTAAGAAGGTATTAAATTTCCTGATACATTTATGTTAATTGATCCTGTATAAGGATGTAATTCTTTAGCTCTTATTTGACCAAATGAACCAGTACTTGATCCACTAAATACTATATTTTCTAAAGTACCATCATAAACAGCTGTTGAATCAATAAAATCACCAAATTGTGCTGCTGTAGGTACATCTCCTGTTTCAAAATATGCTTTTAAGACCGCTGAACTTGTTTGTATTGCCATTTATTATTGATTTTTTACTTTATCTTCCCAATCTCTAAATAAAAGATTGCCTTTTAAATATGCTTCCATTTCCATTTTTCTCATATGTGGATCATCTTGTGCATAAGTTGCTTGAGAAGCATCCCCCATATCTAAATCACCCCTTTCATTTTGATGATGGTGTACTAATTCATGAGAAAAAGATCTACAGATATCTTTTGGATGTCTGTTTGTTATATATAATACTATAGACTGTTCTATTGGGTCATAGTATGCTGTTTGGCCAAAAATACCTTCTGCATTTTCTTCATCTTGTTTAAGATGAAGTTGAGGAGTATTTTGTATTCCATATTCCTCCTTTGCTGTTTTATATATTTCACCTAAGGCTTCTTTCAATTCCATTACCCTGTTGTATCTGGTTCTTCTGCTGGTTCTTCTTCTTCAGGTTCTTCTTCTTCAGGTTCCATTGCAACATCTGGATCTCCTCCACCTCCTCCTGCTGGTGAGGTTGTTCCTCCTGTTGTTCCTCCTGTTTCTCCTCCCATATCTTCTCCCTCTTCTCCTTCTTCTTCTTCAGGTGCTGTAAGTGGGGCAACAGGTCTTATTGTTAATAATCTGTTTATGTCTTCTATTGCTTCACTTCTTTCTTCCATATCTAATAAATAATATTCTTTTGCTCCAACTTTTACCATTAAAGAAAAAGATTCATAATAAATAGAAAAAATTTGCCCATTTAAAAGACGAACTTCGTATGATGGGGGAAGTGAATTAACTGCTTTAAGAGAATCAACATAACGGATTAAAGGATCCATTTTAAGCTTATCTTTTAAAGCATCAAGAATTTCAGGTGGAGCTTTATAATCTATTTCTGTAAGCCTGATTATTTCTTCTTTAATTATATTTTTAATATGTTTCATTATGATACATTTGAGTCCCAACCTTGGCTCCCGTTAACTTTTAAATATACGTGAGTACCAACAGAGCAACTTATATATGTAAAATCTGCTTCTATACAAGTATCACCTGCATTATCATGATAATGTAAATCAAAAGCTAGATCTGGAATTGGAGTACCAGGATCAAGTTGATTTGTTCCTTGGTTTTGCCATCCAAATGAAGCACTTGAAATAGTTTCAGCTGCTCCATTACTACATACTTTATATATTGATCCTGTAATAGCTGTGTTTTCTGATGAACTAACAGGAAATACCATTCTTCTTAGTGGGTTTGCCATAGTTTCTTAATTTTTATTTGTTTTCAAAAAATGCAGATGTTAATTGTTTATCCTCATCTGTTACAGTGCCATCTTCTAAACCTGTTGCTGGGTTATTAACTATGTTTTCAGCTGAGTTTCTAAATTCTTTTTCAGTCATTTCTAATTCCATCTTTAACTTTGTAAGATTTTCATACTGTTTTCTAGCTTTAATAACAAATTGTTCTGGAACTGCTACTCCTTTTCCTGCATATAATTGAACTACTTCTTCATCAGTTTTACCTGAGTCAAAATATTCAAAAAATTGAGTCATTGCACCTTCCATTAGCATTTGTCTTCTTGCTTGTTTTTTGTGACTGTTCATGTTTTCTTTTAGATTACTATTTCTGTTTTGTTTTAAGTAATCCGATAATAATGTGTTTTTCATAATTTTATTTTCTTTTTGGGGTTGGGGAGCTCCCGCTCCTGTTGATTGTGTTCCTACTTGTGATCTTTGTGTCATCATTTGTTGAATTTGTTTATCTATTGCTTTTATAGCTGCACTTGAGGCTTGTGCTGCTTTTGATGATGCCTTAGTCTTTTTTTTATTTAAATATTTAATTTTTACATTAAATTTTTCTTTTTCTAAAGTATCTAGTTCTTTTTTTTCAGCTTTTGCGTCAGGGTCTGTGGGTGCTGCTCCTCCTCCTCCTCCTCCTGGTGATGGTGCTCCTCCTGGTGCTGCTCCTGCTGGTGGTGCTTGTTCATCTATTCCAGTACCTCCTGTTCCAGGTTGTCTAGTATAAAAATCTGATTGAGATTTTGCTTCTGCGTCTTTTCCTTTTTTCATAGCATCTATCATTGCTTTAGCTGTGTCTAAACCTACAGGAATAGGTCCATCATCTGCTAATATGTTTATAAATCCTGAGTACATTGATTTTCCTGGTGAAGGGATTTCAGGTAATACTTTTTTAAGTTCATCATATATAGGTCTATTTCCAAAAGCTCTTACAAAAGCTATTTCTCCTCTATCTTTTGTAAATACTATTTCTTGAGTAGATCTACTTTTATATTGGAGAGAACCTAAATCTGGGTAAATTGCAATTCTACCTTTTTCTTTATCATATTCATATGCATCTGTCATTCCAACTAACTTATCTTTAAGATATACTTCATCATATGATTTTCCTGCTTCTTTATCTCTTGGTCCTATTCCTTTTGCTATACGAATAGCTTCTTCATATTGGTAAATTTCATCTGCATATTGATTTGAAATAGGTCCTCCTTCTGGTTCAGCTTCTTGTTCCATATCTATATAAAGCTGTTTAAGTCTATCATTTAATTCTTCAACTGAATAGCTGTCTGCTAATTCTTGGGCTTTATTTTCTGATATGTTTTGTTCCCATACTCCAGGATAACCACTTATACTATTTTTTCCACCTACATTGTTACCATAATAATCGTGTTGACCATAACGTTTTCTTCCTTCCGCTATAGTTTCTTTAACTAATTGTATGATGTCTTTTTTTTTCATTTATTTTTTAACTCCTGGTTTACCTGCATTAAAATTATTTCTACTAAATTCTAATCTATCAACTAATTTGATACCATTTTCTGTGTGATCAACTGCTACAAATCCTTCTGCTTTAGTTACACGTAAAGTACCATCGCCATTGTCAATAAAGTGTTTAGTAGCTACAGCTTTATCATATTTGGCAATAAATATAGACTTTGCTTGAGAGAGTAACTTACTTATATTAAAGATATTAATTATGTTTTCTTTTTGAGAATTAAATATTTTTAGTTTTTCTTCTCCCGCTAATTTTTTAAATTCTTTAGTTTCTGGTCGTTTAACTTTTTCAATACTTTTGTCAACTACTTGTTGATACCAATTTTTAAATTTTTCAAAAGATTTAGAAGGATCATCTAAAAATTCACCTTGTCTTATTTCGCTATTAAGATAAGTATTGAGATTTTTTAATGGTAATTTTGTGTAATCTACGTTAATTGAATCTGCTTCGTTAATTTTTTCTAATACAAATGATTCTTCTTCACTACTTAGTAAAACACCAGTAGTATCTTTAAAATATGCATCATCAAACCATACATTAGTTGATTCACTTAATCCACTTATATTGGCACCAAATGATGCTCCTCCCCCACTTAAATCACTATATGTTGTGTGAAATATAATTCCTATGTTAGCTGTTATTATTTGTTTACCTAATTCAGAATTTGCTTCAACGGCATATCTTATTGTATTTGGTTTAAAAGTATAATGTGTAATTCCATCTATATCATTTGTTTCAACTTCATCATTGTCAAACATAAAATCACCTTGTAATATACCTTTTATTCCTAAATTAGGTAAATATTGTAATGCTAACTTTAATTTTTTAGCTAAACCTGCTGCATGTCCATGGTTTGTATCTATATCTTGAGAAGTATAGTTGATTTTTGGTTCTTTATTAAATACTGACTTAGTACCTACAAAAAATTGTCCATTGTCAGGATTAATACCCGTAAATATAGCAGGTGCTCCATCCCATTTTACAGAAACATTTTTAATTGAATTGTCTTCTCCTTTTAGATTTTTAATTAATTCATACAAGAAATTTTTAGCTTGATTAAAACCATCTTGTCCTTGAGTTAATATTAATTCTTCAAGGTGTGTTAAATGTGTGTTTGCTTTTGTTTCTGTAATAACTTCTGTTAGTTGTTGTTTCCACCAATTTTGTGAAAATACTGTTATTTCATTTACTTTTTTATCAAATGATTTTTCTATTTCACAACTATCATCTAAATTTGATAAATACTCATCCCAAAAATATTCTAAAGCTTCTAATCTTTCTCCTTCTAATTCTTGTTGTAATTCTATAAATTTTGCTTTAAAATTAGGTGTATTTAATTGTTTTAAAATGTCAGCATGCATTGCAAAAAACTTAATTTCGTTATCTTCAAGTTCATTTAACTTTATTTTTTCATTAAGGGTTGTGGGATCATAAACTTCTATTTTAGCTCCTGGGTATTTATCTCTTAAAGCTTTTATAGCTCTTCTATTAGGCTCTGAATCGTCTATAAAAACAACATCATCATATCCTTTATTTTCTATATGATCGGCTATCCAATTAGTTTTTCTTTCAGGTTCAACTCCTCCTACTGCTATTACATAAGCATCTAATCCTAAAGTTTTTAAATATCTCCTTACAGGATAAGCTAACATACGAGCTGTTAAAACTGTTACTTTGTTTGTTGGATCTGATAGGTCTTTTTTTAATAGATCAATTATATGTTGAATGGGTTCCGCTTCTCTAATTACTTTATCAAAATCAGAAAAATCAAATTTATCTCCTGGTTGTCCTTGATATTTTGCGTATTCTTCGGAACTTAATATTTCAACTTCTCCATTTGAGTGTTTGATTTTTATTTTTGAATTTGTTTCTGCTATTGTATCATCGAAATCAAATACTCTTAATTTCTTTTTACCTGATTGGGTTTGTTGGTCTTCGTTTAAATTTGAAACATTTAAAACATTTGAAGTTTTATTTATTTGAACATTATCTCCTATATTAATATTATTTTGTTGACAATATCCCCCTGGTAATTCTAAAACATTATCTGCTACTCCTGTATGTTGAGGGCAATTATCTTCTAAACAAGGAGGACAATCTGAATGTATGTCTGTTATTTTGTCTTGAGTTATAAAAACTATATCTAATGGTATTAAACAATTTTTCATATGGAATGATCTTTCTCCTACTTCATCGTAAGGGAATAACATCCCTCCATCTAAACTATCTCTACCCATCATACCCCTCATTTGTTCTTCAGGGGTTGTCATTATTTCTAATGGAATTTCTCTAGAATAATTTTCATACATTCCCCCAAAACCCATACCTCCACCAGTATACATTCCTCCTCTTTTATATTTTAGAGCTCTTGGTATATCATCTTTAGGACCATCAGGCATTCCTGCTTTCCATTCACTACCCCTCATATAATCATTTACTTTATCTTCTGGGTCATATAAATCTTCTGAAAAAACATTATCTTTCCACCATTCCTTTGAAAACACAGCTTCTTCTACTTCTCCTCCAAATCCAGGGATTTTTTTAGCAACATAATTATAACCTTTAAAAGCCCAATCTTCAGCTTTTTCAGGTCTATAATATGCAATAGCATTTTCTCTATTTCTAATATTATTATCATATTCTTTTCCAAAACCTTTTAAATTCCAATCACTTGTCCACATTTCAAAAGAAACAGGATCTCCGGGTTTCCATTCAGACGTTTCTGGTGTAGTAACTATTTGCCAAGCTTGTTCTTTTTGTTCAGGTGTTAAAGTAAAACCTTCTAATTTATCTAAATTTTCAAAAAAACTATACTGATCATCATCCATAATAAAACCCCTCATATCTTCTCCTGATATTCCTCCTGCTTGTGGTGGTACTAATTTTGTTTCAAATGTAATGTCTCTAGGATCAGCAAATTTACCTATATTAGCAAAACGTTGGTCGTTTGTTTTGATTTCTTTTTCCCCCATAGCTAAATAAACGGTAGATCCCTCAGGAGCTCCTTTTCCATCTTTATTTTCTATATATTCATAAGCATCTTTTACTGGAGAATTATGTTTAGAGGAACGAATTTCAATTTTTGAAGAATCTGGATCAGCTGATTTATATAAATCCCACAACTTAAGAGACATTTCTCTTGTTATACCATCTCTTACTCCTGCTCCAACTTTAACTATAACAGTATCTGCATCTGTGTTATTAGCTAACCATTTGGAGGCATTATAATGACCTGCGTGGGGTGGTTTGAACCCACCAGGTAGAAGTGCGATTTTTGACATTAATTATACAGTTTATTATAAATATAAACCTTTATGAGAGAGCCAGCCTCTTTTTCATCAGTGTAGAAGTAGTTAATTCTACTGCATTGTGGAGTAATTTTGTGAATTTTTCAAAACCTAGTTCGGAAGGGTCTTTATCCCCCATTTCTATAAGATAAACTTTTTTTCCATAAGATAGAAAAGTTTCTGCATGGTTAAAAGCGTCTTTTAAAGCATCTTCATCTAATGCAAGATATATTTTTTCCACTTTAGATTCAATGATTTTTTTCATTAAGGTTGTAGATAACTTTTTTCCAAACAAAGGAATCGCGTTACGTTTTATCGCCATTGCATCGAATGCACCTTCGCACAAAATCACGGGAAGATCCCAGTTTATATACATTTCAAACCCGATTATATCCTTGGTACTGGAAGCCAACTTATGTTTAATATACGCGTTTTTATCGAACGAACGACCTACATAATAATTTAAAAATCCATCCTTATCATATGATGGAATTACAACCATATTTCTTAAAGGGCCTTCCTCACAATAATGTAAATCATATTTTACTACGTCTTGTTGTGTAATTCCTCTTTGATCTAAATAATGTAAAGCATGTTTAGATAGTACTGCAGAGCTAGACATAATTGGTATAACTTCTTTAGGTAGTTGGAAAGTATTAACATCAACTTTTTGTATGACTTTTGATTTAAAGTTATATTGTTGATCAATTTCTTTTAAAGCACCAAATGCGGCTCCAGGTGCATTAGCTTTTTTAAGTAGTTGAAAAGCTCTATGACCTTTGTAGTTGCAAACCCAACATTGAAATTTCTGAGATGATAAATTGAATGTTAATTTTTTCTTATGGTGGTTACAAGAAGGACATGTAAAGACAGCTTCGTCTCCTCCTCGAGCCGATTTACTTCTTCCTAAAATCGATTCGAGTAATTGTTTTAATAAATCCTCTTTCATAAAGAAATTTTTATTTGCCTAAAATCTCTGTCGTAAAACTTACCTAATATGTTATCGTTAAGATATTGTTTATCTTCTAAAACTTCTAACACAAATTGATATTTACATTCTAGGTATGTGAGTTCTTTTTTGTTGTAAGCTATTTGTAATATTTTTCTATGTAAATCATAATCATGTGCATCTTTAATAAACGCATGAGAACCATAGTAGGTTTTCCAATCGCTTTCTTTTAACACTCTTTTAAATGTTGGTGGGCGACCTTTTCCTTCCCATAGGGCTTTTTCTTTTTTACCTAATTTTTTCTTTAAATTGTAAATTAAAGATTTTTTACCAATGTACTTTTTTCCAGTTGGTAAATGAGTTGTTTGATAGATGAAACCAAATGCACCTTCTGGAAGGTCATTAATTTCTTGTATAAGTTTGTCTTGATAGTACCATTGCATATATTATGTGTACGAAAGGTATTTTAGGAATCCCAGCGAAGTATGATAGTAGTGTCTGTTTCGTCAGAAGCTCTAACTGGTTGGCCCATTTTACCAACAACTAATAATTCATTATTTTCATCATATAAACCTACTGTTGTAATATAAGGTTTAAATAATGAACCAGTTGTAAAATCGGCTAATTCATGAGAATCGGATGTTTTTAGTTTTCTTGCTGAAATATTTAAAGTATCATTAAATTCATGTTCATCTATTGTACATTGATATTCATGTTCCCATATCATATGGGATCCTTGAAATTGGATTTTAAGGGGATAAGTAGTAAGAGGATTACCGGCTTCTACAATTACTCTACCAAAACCTGTTGAGAAAAAAATACTTTCTCCATCAGGATGCCATTTAAAACCATTTGGTCCTCCAGCTGAATCAGTACAAGTAAGTTGGGCCTGTCCTGTAGTTGTAAAAAAATCATCATTTTGAGGATTAGCATGTTCTAACACACCATCTGGTTCAGATAGATTAGTTGTTCGGACATATTGTGCTGTTGTTATATCATAGGGTACAAGTAAGTCATATTCCCATATTTTGCCTCCTTCTTTTTCGCCATCTGCAGATGGTCCGGTTAATCCAGCAGAAGCAGCCCAACTAGGATCAGTAAAATTAATACCATGACCTCCTACATCCCATCTTACTCCTAAGGGTAAAGATATAGAAGTTACTAAAGATGCTAACCACATTTTAGTTCCTTGTCCACTAAAATGAATACCTCTAACCGTAATAGGATATCCTTCGGGGGAATTTAGGGTACTTAAATCTAAAGTCTTTCCAACTTTTCCATACCTTTGGTACTTATAAAAAGCAGATGCCTCTGTAATATCAGTTGTTGTTAGGCCTAAACGAGCGGAATTAGTATGTTGATCACTATAAACATATTCTCCTGTATATTGAATGGAAGATACATCATAAGCAGTGTTTAGAATCCATTCCTCTATTACAAAAGAAGTTCCTAAATTTCCAGCATTATAATAGTCCTCATAAGGTCCTATTTTTGTATGCCACCATTGTCCTGGAGAAAGGCCTTTTTGTAGATTTTGACGGTGTGCTGTATACATTCTTGTCCCATCTGAATTAAACTGAAAAGCTGTAGGGTTTTGTCCCCTTATAATTTTTGTGTGTGGACCCGTTGGGACAACATTTCCTGCATTGTGTGCATCAATATGTGAGTGATAATAAGTATAGTCAAGTGTAGCTAGTTTGGCATTTTCAAAATCCATAGATCCTCCTGAACCACTAACTATACTCCAGGGGGTTGTAAGAGGTATTTCTACTACTCCCCCCAAAAATCTATTTTTGGATGGGTATTTACCAACATAATCAGCTGCAGTATTTGGATTTCCAGTCCATTCTTGTAATGGCCAATCTGTAGATCCTGGGTGTGCAGATCCAGATAAATTTATATATCCATTTCCAATTATAAATAAACCAGTACCATCGGGTTTTAATTGCAATTGAGTAGCATCACAAAACAAATCTTTAAGTGAGGAAGAAATTGTAGCATAAGAGGCTGATGCATCTAATGCATGTTCTGGATTACCCGTAAGATAACTACCTGCTCCCGTATTGTCCCCATCAAGATCGGCAGAATGTAAATCATAAGGTGTACTTAAATTAAATTGATATATACGCCTATTTGGGTCTTCATTTGGATTAAGAGCATTATTCTGCCCAGCGTTAGCAGTACCATCTGAAAGGGTATATAATCTAGTTCCATCATCATTAAAATCTAATGATATCATTCTAGATGTAACTGATTGATCGTGAAATGCATTAGATGGTGCATTTTCATAATTGTAAGGTAGCAATCTTTTTATCATTTGTGTGTTTGCTACATTAAAAGTGCTATTTTTAGTCGAGGGAAGTTCTAAATCTTGTTTATTAGGTTTTGTTATTGATGCAAACCCATTTTGGTAAAATATATTTCCTACATAAGGGGAGGCATTTATGCTTTCTGATATATTTTTAATAGAAGCTGTATTAAAAGAATTATTAAATATATTTATACAACTTAATGATCCATTATAAAAAGCAGTATCTCCTAAAGTATTATTAGCGTCTTTTTTACTTAGAGATCCTTTTGAACCTATATATAAATTAGCTAAATTTCTTGTTTGTTGTTTTAAAATATCTGAAGCAGAAGATATTAAATTACCATCAAAGTGAATTTCCATTCTTGATGCACTTTTTTGACAAAGAATATGTGTTAATTTTCCAACATTTCCATCAGAACCAGTTACTTCACCAGAAATTGAAAATATAGTATCTCCATCTGATCTTGCAAAATATAATGATGAACTTTGCATATATATTTCAAAAGGAAATTGCGGTTGAGCTAATACATTTAAACTTTGCAAAGAACCTGTTGTTGAGGTATTTGTAGTCATTTGTGATCCTGGACTTAAATCACTAGGTATTACTGTTTGTGTTCCACTTTTACATATAATATAACGTTTTGTATTATCATAATAATGTGGAAGTTTTGGTACTCTTCTTACGGGGAGGGTTGTTGTTACTCCTATTCCTGTTGTTGTTATATTTTTAGCAGTTGCTACACCAGTAAGTGAACCAGATTGATATACTAAATATTGATTAATTGTTGTTCCTTCTGTGGATGTTAATAATTGATTAGTAATAGTAGATCCCCCTTGTGAATCTTCAAGTAAAGATGCATCTATATTTGAAAATGATGGGTAAGAAACACCATTAGGATTAAATATATCTAAATTAGTAACTGCTGTGTGTATTTCTGTTAATGTAGGGACATACCAATCAGTGTATCCATTGTGGGTGTGGTTATTTATAGCTCCTGCTAAGTATCCTATATTATTTGCATTAGCCCCTCCATCTGCATTTATTATATTTTGGGTTTGTTGATAACCATCTCCTACCGCAGGTGTAGTCCCACCGTTTCCTGTTTGTATATTACCAACTCCTGAACCATTATTTGTAGTTTGAGGGCCCCATTCCCAAGCGTTTACACCTACAGGCCAATAGCTACCTATGGGGCTATTTGATATAATGTATATATAATCACTATCTACTGCATAAACTGTTCCCCCTCCAAATTGAATACCAATACTTTCTGAGGTTTGTAATATAGAAGATCCTAATGGGCTGGGTTTCATCCAAAAACTAATAGCAAAATCTTCATCATTAAAATTAAATTTATCATTATGGGGAGATACTATATGAGAACCTTTTATACTATCAAAATTTATAGATGAATAGTTATAATCACTATACCCTAATATACTTTTATCAAATTCAACTTTATTATATTTAAAAGGATTAAAATAATAACTATCATCTGTTTCTGATAGTTTTGTATTTGTTGTATAGTTAGGGGTTATGTTTGGGTTTTTTACTCCTCTTCTCCAAAACCTTTTAGTCATTCCTACTTCTGAATTTTGGGGGTCACTTAATTTAACAGCATATCCAGGAAAAGTATCTAAATCGTAAGCTTTAAAACCTTTAATAGGATCTAATCTAAAAACATTTTTTCGGATGTCTGAAGGGTAGTGATCCATATTAGTACCACTAACAATAAGATTACCATATGAATCATCTATTATTTCACTTTTACTTGAGGAAAGATAAAAAGAACCAGGTTTAATTTCGTGGCCATATAATCCTGCTGGTATTGATATTAGTTGTGCCCTTTCATATAGTTCTCTTTTATGAATTAAATAATTATTATATCCTAATCTATTAAAAGTATCGTTTTTAAAATTTTTATAAAAATTATGATCTAGTTGATTATATTTAACTGTTTCTTTTGTATCACCTCCATAAGCTGAACTTGCAGAGCTATATTGGGATATTGATTCTGAAGTCCAACTAACATTATAAAATCTTATTTGATTATCATGGGCTGATTGAGAAATAAAATTATATTGTTTATGAGCATTAAATGGGATTACTGCGTAATCTTGAGCTGTAAATTTTTTATAAGCTTCTGACATTTATGTGACCTTTTAGTAGTCTAATTTAACTCTTATAAGTGCTTCTTTTGTAAAGTCTTTAACTACTGGTTGACTTAATTTTGCTACTGCTACTAAATCACTAGCATCATTATATAAACCTACAGTTGTAATGTAAGTTACTGGATTATTTATCATACTACTAAGATTTAAATTACCACTATTATCCGTAAATGAAGGGTTTGTAGTATAATTATATTCAAAGTTTTTAGCTCTTGCAAAATAATATTGGGATGTTATTTTTTCTTGAGTGTCTACTATAAAACCATCTTCTGATTGTGATATTGCACGAAATAAAGATTCAGGATTACGTATCAAACCAGCACCTGTGAAATTTGCCATTTCTCCTCTATTTCTATTAGGACCTAATCCTGTAAATGCAGTGGATCCACTAGCCCCAAAAGCATCAGGATTTAATATAATAACTCCTGCGTCTGGATAAAATAAACCATATGAAGCACTACCATGTACTTGTCCTAAAACTGAACCTGATCTAACACCACTAGATCCGGATACAACATTAAATTGTCTTCCTAAATTTGTAAGTTTAGCTGAACCATTTGATGTAACACTATCATCTGTAAGTTTAATATTGAAATAAGTGGCGGGGGTTTGGTGGTGGGAAGCAGATAAAGCTAAATTTAAAGTACCTGGTTTTAAAGATTGTTTATATCTTGATCTATTTACATTAATAACATAAATATCCTCTGGTACATGAGTATCAAATGTAAAGTTTTGTGTTTCATCTCCAAAAACTAAATTTCTATAAGCACCATAAGTTACTCTAGCAGCAGTCATTCCATGTGAACCACTATCATTTGTAAAATCTGGAGAACCCGATCCAAATCGATTTCCATAAGCAATAGAATATTGTATTTCTGCTGTAGAATCTGTTGAAGCTGTTTGATAAACATCTAAATGAAACCATCCTGAACTAGTAGGAGAATCCATATTATTAGTAGATCCTGTATATCCTCCTTTTAAATTATTTAGATTACCACTCCATGTTGAAGTTACTAGTGAATCTGTACTTACTACTATATCTTGTGCGCTAAATCTTGTTAAACTCATTTTTTATTTTTTTATATACTTTCTGAAGGGGTTGCGTCTGAATCAGCTGCTGTTGTTATTGCTACTGTTTTAGATACTTCAAGTGGGATTGTTAATCTTGCACCTGTATTTCTACCTTCTATTGTAAGGGTTGTTAATAATTTTTCATTTGTTCCAAATAATGAAGTTGCACTAATTCCAGTAACACTAAGTGAATTTCCATTAACACTTTCTCCAACTGCGGTTGTAGAATAAGGTTGTGCTTTTCTTGCCATTGGTCCTGCTTGTCCACTACCCGCAAATCTTGAAACTAATCTTCTATCTGCTATAGTAAAGTTATATCCATTTGGTTCTGCTAATCCTGTTGTTACACCATTATAATTAAGCGTTTTAGGAGTAAGAGAATAAGTCCCCCCAATAGCTAATTTTATAATGTTTATACCAGCGTCAATAAATGGTATTACAGATGTTCCTCTGTCTAGTGTTATTAATTTATGACGCATTATATGATTTTCGTCTGGAATTGCTTCTATAAGAGACATGTTTTCGATTGCTTCCCCTGAATATTGAGAACCATTTGGATGGTTTTCATTAAACATAGTATAATCTATTTCATCATCGCCTAAGGCAAATTGTGTTATTTTAAAAGAACCATCATTACGTGCCAGTAATTCACGTCCTCTTTTTGTTAATATTGCATCTACTGTAATTGTTGAACTGTCTAAATATCCCATTGTTGTTGTATTTTGTTATAAATATAAATTGTTTTAAGAAATGTTGATTTTTTCATTTATGCTTGAAAATTAGTAGCATTGTCTATAACTCCTGCTTTTTCTAAATAATATTCTAAATTGCTTTTTATTGTTCCATGTATATGTTCTGATATTAAAGCTACTCCTTTAGACCCAATTCCATCAAATAATTCTTCATCTTTATCTATATTTAATATAAGTGTATGATCTTTGTCTAAAAATGAAAGTTCAAAAGCTGCTGAACCTGAATATTGAGGGTAATCTGCAATTCCTTCATCCCCTATAAAATAAGTGTTTCTATTATGTGTAAATTGACCTACAAATGCATCATCAGTCTCTTCTCTAATCATACAAACCTTATCTGAATTAAATTTTGGTGTTGTTGTTGGGGTAAATGGAGATGTTCCTTTTAATTGTAAAATATGGTGGAGGGGGGTATTATGACCATAAAGAGATCCTACAGGTAGTAATAATGGTTCAGATGTTATTTCATTTTCATCATTGTGTGATATTTCTCCTGACGCCCCATATCCTCTATCTACTTCAAAAGTACTCATACTTCTTTCATCACCAAATTTAGGAGCAAAATCTATAGTTCCTTTGTTTATTGTTAAATGTAATTCTGTGGTTTCAAAATTCTTAGTTAGAAAATCCACTGTTTTATTTAAAATAAATCTACTCGCTGATAAGAACGCTCCATCACCTCCTGTGTTTATTGAGGGGAAAGTAAGACTTCCTGAATAATATTGTTTTGTAAATTTGTTTGGTACTATTGTAGCTCCAGTGTAATTAGGTGAAAAATCTACTATTGGAATGTGACCCCCTCCACTACCTACTCCAAATGTATTATTTGTAACTCCACCTGCAAAAACACCAGCATTATCTTCTTTAATACCAAATCTAAAAGATAATCTGTTAAGTTCTTGACTAAATGCTACAGCATAAACACCTGCAGTAACTAAATCTGATTCATCAAATAATTCTAAAGGATTATTATGAATATCTATGGATTCAGTAAGTCCAGGAGGAACCATTCCATTGTCATTTAAATAATCTAAATATTTAAAAGAACTTAATAACCACCCTTTATTCATTCTACAACGATAATTTCCTTCTAAATTTGATTGAATAGCAGGATCTAAAACTTTAATATTAAGTTTAGTTCCGGTTGGAAAATCACTAGTTATAAATCTATGAAAACTATCATATGGTTCTGTTTCTCTATCTATAATTCTAACAGTATTATCTTGCATATTAACTAGTAATATTTTACTAATACCAACATATGAATGACCTTCTAATGTAGCATAAGATGGATTTTCTGTCCCTCCTACTACTGTGTTTGCAATGTAAATAGCTGTTGTTTCTTTATTAATTACAGGATTTAAACCATAAGATATATCTCCTCCCCATACACTACTATCACTACTAGAAGGTATTTGTTTAGCTAAATATTCAGCACTTGAGGTGTTAGGTTGATCTATAAAAGGATCAGTTCCGTGATATTCGTTTATTTTTAATCCTGTTAATTTACAACCTGCGTATCTTGGATTTTTCCAATGAGCTGCATCTACTAAAGCGTCATCAAATTCCGCTGTATATAATCTGTTTTCTAAGCTTGATGAAAAATGTTTCTTTTGTGGCATTTTATGCGTTTAATTTATTTATATAATGACCAAATTTATAATATTTTTTAGAAGCTTTTCCTTTCATAACATTTCCTAATAAAGTACTTGAATTATAAGCAACATAATCAACATGTTTTGAACCTGAAAAAGGTTGAATTGGAGCTTGTGCTCCATGTTGTTCTTCATCTAAAATATAATCAGTTACATTTATTGTAAAATTGGTTCCTTGTTCTACTCTATGAGATTTATTAGCTAATACTTCAGCACTACCCGAATATAAATCCTTTCTAAAATTGTTTGTAGTTGGAACATTTCCTCCTCCTACAGTTGTTCTATTTTGAGAACCATTTGGTGGTATTCTATCATATTTAGGTCCATTAAAAGAATATAATTCATTTATTGTTTCTCCTTTTATATCTACATGAAGTGTAGTATAAGACCCACTAACCATTGTTTGACCATCATCTATTACTGGTAATTCTCTTGCAAATTTAGTTCTTTCTAAATAATGTGGTTCAATTAAAAGTCCTGTTTTTAAATTAGCTTTCATAGGAACCCATTGTTCTATTAATTTAAATAAAGTATGATCTATGTATTGTATTGTTTTTATATAATCCCAATAATTGAATCTTCTTTTTACTCTTTTAAAATAATCTTTTCTTAAGTGTCTTAAATCTGTATAAAGAGAAGCTGTTTGAGCTGTTGGTAATGGAGATCCTATAAAATCATCTAACCTAAAAGCCCCCATATTATAAATTATATCTTCATTTATTTCAGTTTGTGGTGAGAAGAATATACCTAAGTCTTCAAAATCTTGGGGTTGTCTATCTAAAACAGAAACTTCAGATTTTGCTAAATGTGATAAAATATCATCATCTATAGAACCTTCATCCATTCTAACTTTTTCACTTGTCGTTGAAATACCAACTGTATCTGGTGTAGGTAAATGATGTGTTTCTAATACTTCTACATATTTTGGGCCTGACATACTACTTAAAATACTAGATGTAGGAATATATTTTACATCTAAATTAGGATGAGAACTTGAACTATCTATTGTTTGATCTGTTTCACAAACTAAATTACTTCCCAAAGGAGCTCTAAAAATCATTTCATCATATGCTGATGATGTAGTGTTACCTGCATATATAAAAGGGTCTAAAGCTTGTATTTTTAAGGATTTTGGATTTAAAATGTCTTCAGTACTAGCTGAGTGGAAATAATATCTTACTTCTTGAAGAGATCCTGTATATCCTAAGGTATTTACATGATTATAATATTGTGATTTATTTTGTTCAACACCACAAAAATAGGCCTGTGCTTCTCCAAAAGTTGTTCCGTTGGTTCCTTTACCTCCCCAACTCATTGATACTGTTGATGAGTGTAAATCAAAACTAGATGTATAATAAGATACGCTTTTTAAATGATTTGATTGATAAGCACCAAATTTAATAGTACCATAAGTTGTATCATTATTTAATTCTCTCCCCATATGAACATTCCAAAAATCCCCATTATATATAGGAAAATAGGATGTTTGAGCTATTACACTATGGTAGTTGGCAGATACAGTATCACTACCAGATATTGCTTGTATTCTACCATATTTAGTACTATCTCCTGATGAAGATATATCATTTCCCGTATATGGATCTAAAATTAAATGAGTATCAAACTGGGCTCTAGTAACAGTAGCACCATATTTTCCAGATCCTGATAAAGTAAATAAATGGTATTGATCCTCTGATCTTTCTGGTTTAATCCTAAAAGCTACTGTTTTAGCATCTGAGTTTAAAGCATTTGAAAAAGAAGAAGTCCATGCTGTTTTTAAAAAATATTCATTATTACTTGAACTACCATATAAGGCTAATGAAGATTTATCATAACTAAAACATTTATAAGTTGTTTTATCTTTTACAGGTCCTCCATATTCTTTAACATTTAAAACAGTAGAAGGAATTCCATAACAACTCATTAATGCTCTTATACCTCTTTCTGTTCCTTTTGTTTTTAGAAGATAAGGTGCATTGTGGTATAATCTTTTCCAAATTTCTTTTGTTATATCTCCTTTAGGAATTGAAGACATTGAAGCTGTTACTAATGATTGAGATACTGGAGTATCGTAGTGTAGACTTCCTGTTGATCCTTCTCCTAAAATATATTCTATTAAATTTGTATTTTCAAATTGGTCAAAAGTTTCTAAACCTAAGCTTTTTAAAGTAAAATAAACTAAATCTTTTGATATACCTTGTGTATGGTGAGTATCATTTATTTCTGTTATGTGTTTTATATGAGTCCATATTTGATCAAAATGATGTCCTATCATATGGGTAAAAGTAGAATAGAAATCATTGTCTGGGTTGTCTGAGATGTGTTTTGGTACTAAGTTTATTAGTCCATATTCATTTTTATAATCAAACAATGAAGCTGATAATAATTGACCACCATAATAAGGATTATTACTGTTTTCACTTCCCAACCATGTTAAAGCTGTTGAAGATGATATTGAATGGAGATGAGGTATACTCGCACTAGTTGTTTTTGGCCAAGAAAATATATTGGATCCCGTTTCATAATATAAAAATTGTTCATATCCATCAAAACCTTTTATTAATTTTGTCTTTTTAGCAACAAGGGCTTCTTTATTAACTAAAACAATAGTAGGAGTGGTAGTTGTAATGTTTTCTATATCTCCTATTTGTCTATCATATGATTCTAATAAACCTATTTTATATTCAAAGTTTTTTAAACGTTCAAGTGCACTACCAAAATGGATAAAATTTTCAAAATGGTAAGGTGTATCTACTGTTTCTGTAGATGATGATATAGGTCTTATATAATCATAATTTATTTGAGGTATTTCTTTATTTTCTAATTGATTTAGAAGGTGTTGATATGAGGAAGTTAAACTATACTCTAATAATTCATTATAATTTTTATAATTTGAGGGTAATGAACTATTTAATCTAATATCTATTTTAAAATTAGGTCCTTGTAAAGGAATAACACTTTCATCACCTGAGAGTTCAGGTTCTCCCAAATCAACTGTAATTGATATAGGGTCTATTACTGCTTCAACTATTTTAAAAGTTGATTTAGTAGTAATAGATGAAGGTAAAGGATCTAAGGTTTTTATTAATAATTCATGTTTATTAGGATTTTTATTTAATAAAACATTTATCCCTACAATATTAATATTAGATCCAAAATTTAAAATAACATCTTTAAAATATGCTGATGTTTCAATTTCTGATATAAAAAGACTAACTGATTTATCAAAATTAGGATTTTTAATTAATGGAGTAATTGATCTAATTTCTCTACGAGTAGGAGAAATTTCTTTAATACTAAAGGGATTAGTATCTAAATTAAATACTTTATTTCTTTGAATATTTAGTTTAATTTTATATTTACCAGCTACATAAGCTCTATCATTTAATATTTTAGCAGGATCTATATTAATGTGGGAGAGTGATTCTGGTTTTACTCCTGCAGAGGGAGTGGGAGTTGTAGCTACCCACACCATTTGATGTCCTGTGTTAAACCAATAACCATCTGTTGATCCATTAGGTCCTGGATTTTCGTAATCTCTCTCTCCTGCTCCTTTTGCCTTTGGACTAATTATCGGAGGTTCTTTACCAGTTGGGAGTGTGTTAGTCGAAGGTGGGGCTTCTTCAGGTTCATCTAAAATATAATCTTTAAAATCAACTTCTGAAAATAAAAGATTATCATTAATATCATAAATGTGTAATTCTACCTTGTCTTCTTTTCTACCAAAGGATTTTTTAATAACCTTTGATGTAATTGAATCAATTTGTAATAATTGTTCCGTTGATATGTCTGTGATTTTAGCCATTATTGATATTCTTCTTCAAATTGTCTTTCATCAAATCTATTTATTTCCATTAAATCTGTATTTAAATCATTTATATTATTAATAGGGGGACCTGCTAATATACCTGCTATGCAACTATTACTTACGGGTGTAACAAAATCCTCTGTGGGCATGTCTTTCTTTCCTGCTCTTCTTTTTATAAGAGCCATAGCTCCTCTATCATTAAGTTGTCTTCTTCTACCTGATTGCATATAATAATCTAATTCATTAGTTATTGATCTAATAACTGATCCATTTTGAAAATAGTTATGTTTATTTTCTATAGACCATATTTCATCTTCTAATTGTTCAATTTGACTTTGTAATTCTTCTATATCATCATCTTTAGGGTTTAGAGGGTGGCCAGCATATCTTATACTTTCTTGTATTATATTAAAATGAGAATTGTTTTTTCCTTCTTTTATTATTTCATAAAATAAAGAATTATACATGTCAAATAAATCATCAATTGTATAGGCTTTTGGTACAAATTCTTTAAATTCTTCGTCTAAAGAATTATAAGCTTTTGTAGTTCCATATATAGTTTTATTTAATTCTAATTTTTCCATATTATTCTAATAACCATATTCTTCCCAATATTCTTTAGGAATATAATATCCATTTTCATCTTGTGGAAATTTTGGAGCTTCTGTAAAACTACGAGCTCCCCACCATCTTTGTGTGTACATCTTTTTTACTTGATTATAACCGATATAGTGGTTAACGTCAAAAGGGAAATTCCCATAATCATTTCTAGTCATATAATAAACTCTACCATCTGAAAGAGGGCCATGATTATTACCCCTACTATCTGTCCAATCTTTATTTAAAATTACATAATAATATCTATCACTATATGCTCCTGTTCTATCCCATTTTCCTAAATAGCTAAGATATAAACCCCCTTCGTATCCAGTCCATGTTTCTCCAAGATGATAAATACGTCTATACTTATTTTCGCCCTCATAACCTCCACCTTTCTCACACCCCCCACCTATATTTTCACACCCATCACAATTTTTAGCTGCTGACCAATCATAATCTCCATTATAAAAAGCATTTTCAGGATTATTTAATACTTGAACCCACATTGGCCTTGCATCTGGCCAATTACCTCCAATACCTGATATATATCTTCCATCTGTTTTTCTTTGATCACCATAACCCAAAGGATCATACATTCGAGTACCATAATTACTATATCTAGGTTCTATATAATTTGGTAATTCATTTGCAGCTATAGAAATATCAAAAGGTACATTTACATATTTAGTTGGTTCATTATCAGGATGATCATAATCAAATCTTATATATCCTTCCATTCCAAATATACCATCCTCCTCTCCTTCAGCTTGTTGTTGAAGTAAGTTAGAATTAACTCCTAAAGTTGAATCAGTTATATCAAAATCAGGATTGTCTTTTCTAAAATAAGCATGAATAGTTTCACCTGGATCCCATCTTCGAGATGTATGTCTAAGACCACTAAGAGTCCAATATCTTACATAACAAGTATTTTTTAAGTCATGGTCTTTTGCGTAATTTTCTACTGATACTTCATTTGGGTTATCTGTTTCTTCCCCCTCTAAACAAGTTAAATCTGCAGAATAATAATCTAATATATTTGCTAAATCAACATCTATTTTTCTATCGGGGCCCGAAGGTAAATTAAGATCAGCGTCATCATTAATGTCTCGTCCTGTAGGTAAGAAGTTTAGATCATTTTGGTGTACTACTTCTGTTATTTCATGGTCTTCATCCCCCATGAGTTTTTTGTCCTCAGTATCATACCACATATTAGTAAAACCTGCTGCTCTCTTTGCAGTTTTCCATACCTCATAATTTTTAAATTCTCTTCTAGCTCCTTCTTGCATAACCCAAATAGGAAGACCTTGAGGAACACCTTCTACATATTCTATGTCAAACCCATGTGTACGTAAAAAGGATCCATTAGGGTAAAATAGACTTTCTTTAGTTGTAGGGTTTTGTTTTAAATTAAGTTCATTTTCTTTTTTTTCTAACTCATCTAATAATTTTTCTATTTTTCCATCCCTCCAATCCTTATAATCATTTATATATTCTTGACTTTGCATTATGAGAGATTCGTGGGATTTTTTTCCTTTTTTGGGAACATCATAAAATAAATCATGATAAGTATCAAAAAATTTTTGTATAGAAATTATATCTCTAGATTTTATAAGTTCGGAAAAAGAACCATCAACAAAATCACTAGTTAATTTATTATTATAGGCTGTTTTATTTAAATTTATAATAGCTTTTTTATTTTTAATTGTTGATTTTTGAAAAGCTGATTTTATTTTTTGTAGCCTTGATTTTCTTTTTTTAAAACCTCTAGGAAGGTTATCCTTAAACTTGGATTTAGGATCTTTTTGAGGTTTAGGTGTCTTTTTAAGACTTATATTTTTTGGTTTAGTAGCCATTATCTAACTACTTTAAAGTGATAATCATTATCATATATAGTAGTGCCATCATTATTTTTATGTTTAAATAAAATACGATAATATCTTTCTGGTTGTAAACCTTTCATATAAATTTTGAAATACATTCCATTACCATCCGCACTCATTTTTGTAAAATCATCATCAAAAGGTATTACTTCTTCTTCTGTGTAAGCATCTCTTACACTATAATAAGATGATGTTGTAAAATATCCTACATTTAGATAATTTGATGAAGAAGCGAATTGTCTTACAGGGTATTTATCTCTAACATGTATTCTAAAAGTGGCTTCATCATTTTGATTAAATTCTTGTTTATTTCTATATAAATTTACATTTAAATTTCCACTATTTTTTGCAGATGATTGGTAAGTATGAGTACTATCATCCCACTTAAATGTTAATTTTGGAGGAAATATTGTATGTGTGTCTACTGAAAAATATTGCATTTCACCAAAACTACTTGAGGTATTTTCTTCAACTGAATCTGGATGTTTTATTATAAAACCATTATTTTCACTTCCTGTTGGGTAAGTATCATTATTAAATAAACTACCACTCCATTTTCCAACAATGTCTGTTACATCCATGTTGATATCTAAATCATCATTAGTTAAAAATTGTTGTGTAGCATTAAATCCCTCACCGGTATACCAAGTTCCTCCTCCAACATCTATTCCTATTGTTGATTTTATAGATCCTGTTGTTCCTGATTGCCATCCTCCTGTATTAGAATCTGTACCTCCTTGTAAACTATACCCAATAGATCCTGTTGCTTGGGCTGCATTTGCCCCTACAAATATATTTTGGCTATTTCCTGTTATAGATTCTGTAGTTACAGTAACATTACATGTTGATCCTGTATCTGAACCTGATAATACTAAAATAGGAGCACTTATACTTGCTGTTGTAGACCAACTAGCTGAAACTAAAGTTAATGAAGAAGAAGCATTAATGGCTGTGACTAGATTTGTTGCAAAAGATTGTGTCGTTGCTCCTATATTAACATATACTTCTTCATCATCATTATTAAATATTGATGATGATAAGACAGGTATAAAATCAACTCCATTGATAGTTAATTGATGAGCTGATGCTGTAGGTAATTCATTAATCCATATTGATGATGATCCAAAAGTTGCACCTACATTATTTGATCCTGTTGGCCATTTTGTTTGAGTTGTACTATTATCTCTATAAGTCCAAGTTACTCCATTTGAACTTGTAGGTAGATTTGAATATCTACCTGATCCTTCATGCCATGATTGAGAAACAAGATAAGTTTCTATATTAAGAATAGAAGTTAAACTTTGGGGTTCTGTAGTTGATAATTGAAGATTTGCTTTTGTTGTCCCATCTTGCCATTTTGAATGACCAATTGTATCTGAGATTACAGATTTTATTTCTTCATTTTTAAATTTAATAAGAATTCTTGAAGGATAGTGTCTTGAGTTAGTACTTCCTCTTTCTTTTACAAGTTCTAAGATTTCATCTTTACCTGTGTTCATATAGGTCCTGTCTGGGTGGCTATATATTGTTGCGTCTATTTCTGGAAATATTGAGTAGTATGCCATTTTAATAAGTTATTACACGTCCTTTAATGTCAGTGTTAGGATATTTTAATTCAAATATGCTTGGGTCTAATGAAGGATATATAACTCCTTTTTTAGTTGCTCCATCTAAATCATATTTATATTGAGAATAACCTAATGATGTTCCATTCTTGTTTGCAAGTTTTACTTTTTCTACTGTTTGTACTCCTATTACCCCTGCTATTAAGTTTTCTATTTCAGAAATTATAATAGGTTGGTTTATTTGCCATTTATCTATATTAAAATGATCTTTTAATTCACTTACACAATTTAAAATTACTTCATTATTGTTAAAGTTTTTAAAAGCTGTTATTTCAAAATCTAAATGAAAATTAATTGGAAATGCATTTTTAATATTAATAGCATCTGTTAACATTCTATATTGTTCTAAATAAGTTGCTAAATTGGTTTTAGTAGCTGTATTTAAATTAACAAGATTTTTATTAGCATCATATCCTAAAGTATATAAATTTAAAGCTAAAGGATTAGGGATACGATTTGGTTCTGTTGTTAATGGAGTTATTTGATCATCTTGAGTTATATAAGCTTTAGACACTCTTCCTAACTGGGAAGGCATAGATAAAGTTCTAATTAAATAATCATCTTTTGTTACAGTTCTTTGTTGTGCATTAAAATTAGCCATTGCATTTTGTCTGATTTCTTCTGTTGTTTCTCCAGCTCCCCCTCCTCTAGCGGGGTTTATATTATTAGCTGCTACTGAACTTTTTACAAAATTAAGCATTCCCCTATTTAAACCAATTCTATTTGATGTGAATAAAGTATCTATTTCTGTAATTGTGTTTGCATTAACATTTGCATTTAGGCCTCCTCCTACAACATAAGTAACTGTTAGTGTTGTGTTTGCAGGAGCTTCACCATAAGCTTTAGTGTATAGGAAATTTGAAGGATCATAAGCTACATCTAATTTGCTTCTTCCATCTTTAATTCCTAATCCTATATTATTAGGATCTGGTACTATACAGGAATCAGAATTATCTGTTGAACCTGGTCCAAATTGGATTTCTAAAGTATTATCAGTTTTAAAACGAGATACAAATCTTTTTGGTACTTTTTTTACTTTTAAAAGATAGGGTGTTTGTTGATTAAAAGAATGTAACTCAGGATCATTAGATGCGTTATTTGTTACTTGTTCAAAAATAGTATCTTGAGATAAATAAGGTACCTCTGTCCATATATTTCCATCTGAGTCTTCTATTTTTTCAATAGAAACAATATTAGTATTAAATATTCTTAAAGTTTTAAATCTTTCAGCATCTCCTATAGTAAAGGTTTGAGTAAGTTTTTCTCCAGATATTGATTTTATAGATTTTTTTAAGAGGAAATATTCAGGGTCTCCAGAGCTATTATATTGATAAATACTTGTTGTTGTAGGGTCAAATGAAGAAGAAAAACCAAATCTTGTATCGTCTGTTGTATAAAATGTAGTTCCTTCAGTTGAACCAAAAGTTGAACCCGCTTCTATATTTAAAGTATAACTATAATCAGGTAAATATTCTCCACTCATATTTATAGAAGGAACTAATTGAAATAAATCTAAGTCTACTGATGCCGCAGATGTTACCTTAGGTTTATAACCTAAAGCATAAGCTAAATTATATAAATTTTCTTTTTCTTGTGCTAATAATAAAAATGATTCTCTTAATTGTGTGTCTGTATAAAAAGATAAAACATCTCCTACATAAGATGCCATTTCTAAAAACATCATTCCTGGGTTACCTTCAGTAAAATCATTAAAATTATTTGGAAAATATACTTCTGCAAATTCCATTAATTGGTTCTTAAAAGAGTTATAATCTTTACTTAGATATTTAACATCTTTATCTTGTGTTTTATTTGATATTTTTGAGTAAGCCATTATTGATTAAAATTTATTTTTATTGCATCTGTAGTGTTATCTGATTTAATGCTATATATTATTTTTATAAACACCCTATGTTCATTATCTGTTGCATTTACTATAGCGTCTATTAATGATATTTCAGGTATATAATAATTTATTTGATTATTTATTTTTTCATTTAAAGATTCCTTATCAATTTGTGGTTCAAAAAGATAATTTTTTAATCCTACTCCAAAATTAGGTTCATTTACTCTTTCTCCTGCTTGTGTTAATAATAAATTTATAAGATTAGCTTTTACTTGTTCTTTTAAGGTTTGAGTTCCCCTAAACATGTTAGTATCATCCAAAGGAAAAGCCACCCCTATCTTAACATTTTTGTTAATATCTAATGGACTTATTCTTCTTATAGAATCTTTTATAGGCATTTATTATTTTCCTTTTTTCTTATCAATTGCTTTCATTAAATCACTATAATCTCTTGTTACTGCTTTTGCTACTTCTTTAGGCATTCCCTCTGTATCCATTGGTAAAGGAGCTCCTGTTGAAAAAGGTTGCTCTATACTCACAGGTGAGTTTCCTGATTCTAAATTAGTATCACCTGCTGCTGTTTCATTTAACATATCATTTAAAGAACTATTAGATGTAAAATTTTGGTTTACTATTGGTTTTTTAGGTATAGGATTTGATCCCATAATTTGCTCTTTCCTTGTATTATTTGAATTATTTGAGATTTCTGGTACTTCAACTGCTCTTTCAGTATGTTCTACTATTGTTGGTTTAAGTTCACTACGTAAATCTTCTTTAAGTGTTTTGATTTCTCTGCGTAGAGCGTAGTCGATTTCTTCTCTGACTACCTTTCTAATTAAGTTTTCGAATGTTGATGCCTTCATTGTTGTTTGTATTTGTTAATAAATATGAATTTTTTTAAGGTATTGGTACTGTTTTGACCTCGTAGCTTGTACGGAGGTCATTTTCTGTTTGTATTAGTCTTTCTATAATTTTTGTTTTGCCTTCTTCTTTAAGATCCTCTAAAAGATCATTATATAATGTTGTCATTTTATCTTTTATATTTGTTGTATCAGTGGCTACTAATGTTCCAGAAGCCGCTTTATCTATTGCTGCTTGTATTTGTTCATCTAATAAATTAGCATTTACACTTCCATCATTACTTAATTCAGATTGGTTTGCTACATTACATTTTTTAATATAATTTCTATATAAGAATATAACAAAATCTTTTAGTTTTTGTATTAAAGCTATTATTCCTTGAACTACTTTAATAACAATTTCCATAATACTAAATAATTTTTCTATTACCATTATAATTGGAGGTAAAGATGCTATTATTGTTAAAGCTAATTTTGCATATTCTTTTACTTTACCTAATGCTACTTTTTTCTTATCACTCACTACATCAATAGTTTTTCCATTAGCTGCGGGTCCTGAAGAGGCTATTAAAGCTATTTCAGCTGCTATTATTATTAATAATAAAGCAGGTACTACTGTTTTGTTTAAAAATTCTAAAATTGCTTCTATTTTAGGAATTATTTTATCTCTTATTTTTTTTAATTTTTTATCTATATTTTGTATTTTTTTTAATCCTTTTTCTGGTATTTTTTTAAGGTTATCTAAAAGCTTTATAATTTTTTCATACCTTTTTGTCATTTTAGCTTGAGCTTTTAAATTACAAGAATTAGACACTAATTTCTCTTTTAGTTCTTCTTTGTTTGGTAATTTTTCTTTTACTTTATTTACTTGTTTATCACCTAGAGCTCTTAAATCTTGTTTAGATTTATAAAGTTGTTTATCTATTTGGGAATTTAAGAGACTTCTTATTTGTGCTGTTGCCATATTATGCTATTTTTGTTATTTTACTTTTAAAATATTCTATATTATTTCTTAAATCTTCTATTTGTAATTTTCTTAAGGATAACATTGCTTTATTTGCAGGGTTTGGACCTGTTGGAGCTCCTGGAGCTGTAGTTATAAATGATACTTTGTTAATTAAATCATCAATTAATCCCTCAAGTGTTTCTAATAAATCTGATAACCATATATCTCCTAAATAATCTCCTAATACTGCAGGTTCTGTAGGTAATTTATCCTCTCCATATGCTTTTGTTAACCCTAAATAAATATTGGGGGAATTTATTACTACTTTACTTGCTTCATCTCCTTCTTTTTTATCACTAGTATCAAAATGAATACTACCATTAGTACTAAATCCTATTGCTTTATTTGCAAATAATAAAATAGAATCATCTTTAGCATTAAATAATAATCTATTTGAGTTTATTATTACTTGCTTTCCTTGATATATTCCTGGGGCGTCTGGTTTATAAGTCATCTTATATATATTCTATTGAAGTTTCGAAATTTCATATTTAGTTACTTCTATTAAATGTTCAGGTGTATTAGCGGTAGATGAAATATATCTTTCTGAATGTATTAGATTCATATTTTCGTCTTTAACTTCAACATCTGTATAAAACCCATCATCTCTAATATAAATTCCATTACCATTTTCTACATAATCAGCTCCTGGGTGTTTAGATACAGGAGGTACTGCATTTTCTGATTTTTCTAATAAATATTCAGGCATTGCTCTTATTATATCGTGTTGATATAGTCCCATTTTAGCTCCTCCATATCTCTCATGTAAAGTAGAATTTTTAGAAGCTAAAGATGTTTTATTTCTATTATTACCACTTTTATAAGATATATGAAGCCAAGAACCATTTACTCCCTTACCTTTTTCTGGGAATTCCCAAATCATTTGATCAAAACTCATTCCTTGATCAATAACATAATTAAATAGCTCATATGATTCAAAAGTATTAATACTTACTATATCAGCCGCATATCCATACATGTGTTGACTTTCTGATGATCCTCCTATATATTCATTTAGAGTTTTACTCCTATAAACTGAAGTTATAACTACATCAGGATATCTATCTTTTATAGGATTAATACATTTATTCATAAGATTATTCATATTTGTGATGATAGTGTCTTTTTCAAGATCAGGTCTATCTTCTGTGTGGTCATCTCCTGGGACATTGCCCCCAATTTTTTTAGCATCTGCATCTCCACAGTATTTACTACTATTTTTATCAATAGTTGATGAATATATGCATTGTTGTAATGTAAAATAAGTTGCCATAATTAATTTATTTATATTCTATCTCCATCTTCATAATCTTCTATTGAGTAATCTATTGATTGTTTCATCCCTTCTAATGAAGAATCAGATACACCTCCACCCCCTATATCCCAATAAACATATTCTTCTAAAGAACCAGGTTCAGATCCAGGATCATCTACTACTTCATAATACCATTGCTTCTTTATAATATCAAAACCTTTATATACTTCTACAACATTATTTTTTGGAGGAGTAGGGGTATAAGACTCCCCCATTGGTTTATTTAATTCTTCAGCTGTTAAATTATATGTTGTTATTGATTTTATTGATATTTCATCTAATTCTACTAATGTACCTGTATCTATTTCTTTATCTATATTTTCATTAGGAGCTATATCATAATATGCTACCTCTTCATCTATTATTTCTTCTTCTGGTTCTTCTTCAACAATTGGTTCTGGGGGAGTATTCATTACTGGTTCTTCCTCCTCTGTAAGTTCTTGTTCTTCTATTTCGGGTTCACTTATAACATTTAAATTAGGATCTGTTAATAATTGGTTTATATTTTGAGGTTTTACTAAATTTGCACCAAAAGATTTTTGATGAATAGAAGAAGGTATAAAGTCTTTTAGTTGTTGATTAGATGTTAAATAAATACTTGAAGCATCATCATCTATATCTTCAATTGTATGTACCCATCCTTTTCCATCTGTATCTTCTAATTGGCCGTTTCTAATAACAGTGATTGGGTCTCCTGTTTTCCCCTCATTACTCCACCTATTTTTATTTTCTTCTAATATATCTTCACCTATATTGGTAGAACCAAAACGAATTGAATTACCAAATCTACCCTCTATTATTGTATCTCCCTCATAAGGTAAAAGGGGTTTTGTTTCTATTGATTCAGAAAAATAATTTCCTAAATCAATATCGGTTCCTTCGTCTTCTACTTGTCTTACTACTATTCCATTTTGAGTTTGTTCATAATCTTGTTTAGAAGAATCATCTGACCTCCCTCTTATAGTAGGAAGAGCATTGTGGTGTGGGTGATTCCATATATTTAAATTAGGGAAATAATAATTAGTAGAACCCCCTCCTTGATAGAAGTTTTTATCATAAGAGGATGCTATTAATACTATTTCATTTTTTAATGGATAATTTTTTAAAAAAGAAAATAAAGGTCGAGCTGTATTGGTTAAGTTAATCCAATTTTTTTCTAAAGGTATATTTTCATTTAATCTCGTAAAATATATAGTCCCTATAGCATCATATCCCCCATATTCTATAGCTTTAGGATGTTCTATATTTAGAATAATGTCCTTAACTCTTACAGCTACATTATTAGATAATTGAGGAGTAGCACTACCCCTTACACTAGAATCTGCACTTAAACCACTATAAGGTGCCATTTGATTCGTCTTTAGGTGGTTCTATTTGTTTGGGTTTTTCAACAGTTTTAGCTATTTCTTCAGCTACATCCATTAATTGATCCATTTCTTCTTCAGTTAATAAACCACCATCTCCTGAATTAGCTGCTCCTGAAGATAAACGTTGTACAATAGCAGCCATCTTAATTAGTTGGTCATCATTTTTGACACTAATTTCCATATATTCTTTAATTAAAGGGACTACAACAGTAGCATCTCCTAAAGATTGGACTAAAGGACGTAATTCAGCAATTAAAGAGGCTAGTTGTTTGGCTTTTTTCTTTTGATTACCGTGAATTTCTTTTAATAAATCTCCAAAAGATTTATCGTCAAATATTATTTGGTTTAATGAATCCATATTGCTTTATTATAAATATGGAGTTTTTAGACTCTTACATGCCCTTTTTCTATATACTCACTATAAAGTTTTTTATAAAGTTTTTTTAGCTTTTTTGTAACCTTAGTAATAATTGGAGTATCTACTTCAGTCATTTCTCTAATATAAATATAAAGTGCTTTTTTATTAAAAATTTCTAAATTTTCTCTACGTTTAAATAATATATTAATAGCATCACATACTTTTCTATCTTTATCTTTTTTAAACATAGTAAACATATGTTTATCTATATATTCTGTCATATAGTCTATAAAATCTTTTAATTCTTGTTTTCTACCATCCCTACCTAATTGGTTTATAACGCCTTCATCATCGTCCGCGGCTAAAACATTTGTTTTTTGTTTTTTCTTAGTATAATTGTTATTATTATATAAAATAAGATAATTTTTCCCTACAATAGAAAAATAACTAAATGCTTTACTACCTCTTTCTGGTTTAAAATAATCTAATTTTTCTAAAAGAAAAACAATTACTTCATGTTTTAAATCTTCTAAATCATCTACTTCTGTATAGTAAAATTTGAATGTGTGTATTAAATTTTCAGCTAGTTTGTAGAAAGGGTAATGTATTCTTGTTTTAAATATTTCATCTCTTTCTTCTTGGTTTGATGAAGCTAAATATTCTTTTATAGCTAGATCTGTGTCTGGGGTAAAATATTGTTTTTTTGTTCTTTTTCTTCCTCTTTTTTTAGGTTTGGGTTCAGAGGACTCAACAACTACCGGTTCTGGAGGAGGACTAGGGGCATACTTAAGTTTGTTTGACATTTGGTTTTTGGTTTTATTTAAGTGTAAACTCGTTTAGAGCTTCTTGTAGTTTTTTTACTTCTTTAAAAAACCACCCTATCTCATCATCAGAATGAAATATTCCCTTATCATCTATTTCTTTTAATCTTGTCTCTATAGCTATAATAGCTTCGCTTTGTTTTTCAATAAAATCTTCATATCCCTTTAAAATATCTTCTAATTTTTCAGTTTGTTTTAATAAATTTCTAATAATGAAAAAAGAAGTTACAATTACTACTGTTAATATGATACTAAGTGTTAACATAATTAATCTTTAAAAAATGAATCTATAACATCCATTGTTGCCTTTTTTAGATTCGGGTTATTTTGTGTGTTTACTTTTTTAGCTGCTCTGAGTGTTTTATCTCCTTTAGTAGCATTTGCTGGTTTAGAAGAAGATTTAGGATTAGATGCATTATCCCATAACTCAAATTCAATTTGAGCTGCCATATGATCTGCTTGGTGCATTAATAATGGTAAATGTGTTCTTAATCTAGTTTCTTTTTGACCAGACATAAAGTAAAATTTATTTGACTCATCATATAAACCATCATGAATTTTAATTGTAATAAATTCGTTTTGAGTTACTTTACAACCAATTTCCTGTAATATAAATAATGATCTTTCTGGTATTTTCATTGCTGGAATGTCAGTATTAAACTTATAAACCATACCTAATTTATCAATATGCCATTGTGAGTCGTTTGGAGTGTAGTATTCGCCCTCTTGTTGACCCATCTTGCCTAAATCATGGAATAATGCTGCGAAATGCATTTCTTCAACAGTATATGTGGATATATCACCTCCCATTGCTTTCCACGTTTTATATAATTCATTTGCACAATCATACACACGCAAAACATGGTCAGTGTAACCACCTGCAAATGCTGAATGGTGCCAATTTTTACTTGAGGCAGGCATCATCATCATTCTTTCTTTATACTTGTCTAAAAATGGTAATAGTATGTCTGTTCTTTCTTTTGGAAAAGAAGATTCTATTATAGTAATATAACGATTCCAATTTGCTTGGATTTTTTCTGCTGATAACATATTAAAGTCTTCCTGTTTGTGATGTGCCTCTAGCTCCCATCCCACTTGTTTGAGTTATTGTGATGATGTTTTGTAATTCTTCATAACGATCTTTTAATTGACCAGTTTCCATAAAATCTAAAGCTGCTGTTTGTTCGCCTCTTTTAATTAATGTTCTTAATCTAGCTAAAGATTCATCTAATCTTTCTAATGCTGCTTGTGCTTGTCCTTCGAATGCCATAATTTATTGTTTTTTATTTCGTTTAATTGTAGTACCCTTTTTTGGGTAATCCAAATCTTTTTTGCGGGGTTTTGTTCTTTTGATTTTTTCCTTTTTAGGATAATATTCATCAGTCCATTTTTCAATGTCTCTAATTTTCATCTATATATTTTTCGTATTGTTGATTACACCAAATCATATTTTCTTTCATCATTTTCTTACGATCTGGTGGAATATTAAGGAAGTCTGTTGATTCTATTAAAAGACCTATTGCTAGTATACGGGTTAAATCAGATTTTGTTCCGTTTTCTTGTATAAGTTTTTTAAGTAACTCAACACTTTTAAGATATTCATCTTTTTTTAATTCTGCTGCAGACTGTTGTTTTTGTAATTCGTGTTCTTTATCATTTTCATCAAAAAATGACATTATATTAGTTCCTGAGCGGTATATGCCTTTTAATTCATCGGCTTTTTCCATCCGCTTCAGTGTTTCTTCTATGTTTTTTGGGTTGTACTGTGTCATTGTGTCGGTTCGCTGTTCACCTTAAAACCCCTACAGTTGTAGGATATAACTAATGGTTGGGGAAACCAAATTATTTATTAATTATTTCCAAAAATTTCTTGATAACTAATTTTCATATTACCTTGACTAGTACTTATATGATTTATAGCATCTTCTCTTGTTATAATTTTATTTAAATCAATATTAAAAAATCTAATATCATGTCCTTTTGGAAGTTTACAATTAGCTAAATAACCACCATCTCTTGGTTTTCTTCCTAATTTGGGTAATACAAATTCTCTAGCCATTTTTCTAGCTCCTTCTTCTGCATTTTTCCATCCCCCTAAATTTGTTTCCATCCATTGCATATTAGTTTCAATTTCTGCAAATAAAGGATATATTTCTGCTAACTGAGAAATATCTACATTATGAAATTGTTCTACTACTTTAAAAGCTTCAATTAAGTCACTTCCATTCCATGTTAAAGGATTTCTATCTTTAGGAGCCCATTTTTTTCCTGGATCTTTTTCCCTAAAACCTTCAACTAAAGCATTAATTCCAAAAATCATTCCTAATAACTTTAATTGTTTTGTATCTTGTCCAAAACGACCTAAACCTGCTTTTCCTGTGTGAGAACTATATGCTTTTACTTCTACTCCTACACCACCAAATTCTAAATCAGGATTATCTCCCTCTCTTCCTTCTTCTACATTAATAGCTCCTGAGTATTTATATAACCAATATAATGCTATTTCTCCATTTCCTACTCCTTTTGAAGCAGAATCCGGATCTCCTTTTTTAGGTGGGGCTAAAGGAAACATTATATCCCATAATTTTATATCTGCACTAGCTACTTTTTCATCAAAAGTACCTCCAAATTCTCCAGGCCATTTATAATTACCTTTTGGAATAGGCATTGATCCTTCCCATAATCCTTTATTTTCTAAAGCTTTTTTAATAACTTTATCGTAAGTATTTAATCCTGATTCAGGTTCTGGTTCAGGTTCTGGTTCTGGTTCTTCGGGGGTTTCTGGTGTAGAGGGGGTTGGTGTTGTTGGTTCTTCAGGACTATCTACTCCAGGTTCTAATCCTGTTATTCCTGGTTTTCCATCTTTATTAGCATAAGATATTTTATCTAAAATATCATCTGTAGGTAAATCTAGTTGTTCTAATATTTCATTTAAAATCAAAATATCAGAGGGGTTATCCAAATCTGGATAACCCTTATCTGATCTATATGACCATTCCAATAATAACTCGTCAAGAGTCATAATATATTAACCTTTAAGTATGTTGGCTAATTTTTGCATTCTCTTAACTTCTTGAAGAGCTTTACCTTTTTTACCATCAAATCCTGTTCTACCGCTGGTAGTTTTAGCTGGTTTATATCCTGCAGCACCTAATTTACCTGAGTGAGTTGTAGTTGCTTTTTTAGTAGGATAAAATTCTTCTAAGTCAGCTTCTGGAGCGGCTGGTTCAACATCATCCATAGGAGCTTCATCATCCATATCTTCAACTTCTTCATCTTCTCCTTCGAAATAATCAGCTAACATATCATATATAATTCTTAGGGTAGCTTCTGGGTCATCTTCTCCCATTTCATCCCCCATTTCTGGACCCATTGCATCAACGTCAACATCTGGTTGAACATCAACAGCAACATCTTCTTGTTCTTTTAAATAACGGCTGTATTCTTCAGCTATCATTTTTTTTAGTTCTTTTAATCTCATTTTTTTATTACTTTTTAGAGTTATTATTGGTTTTCTTTTTTTTATTTTTTTTATAAGGTTTTTTTCCTCGTCTTTTTTTTCCTTTTGCTGCATCTACAACGTCTTTTGACTGTGCTACAACGTTTTTAGCTGCTTTTTTAACATCTGCTAGTTCTAATTTCATTTCAGCGATTCTAGCTCTCGCTTCCTTTATGGTTGCTTCTGCTCTTTCATCTAAATCTGTTGAATCTAAAAGTGCATTCCACAACCTTTTAAGGTAATTTTTTATTTTATTCATAACTGTTTTTTATTGACCCATGTTTCTACCTGCAGGAGTTCTTCCTCCACCCGGTCTTATATGATCAGGCATATCATCACAACATGGTTGCTTCCATTTAGGAGGTTCACAACAAAGATCATAAAGTTTATTACAACATTCTTCATTATAATATTTATCCTGACAACAATTTTTCTCTTTTTCTAAGAGCAATGTGTTTTCTTTTATTTTTCTTTTTTTAGAACACCCACAGTCTTTATTTTCTTTTAAAGATTGAGCTTTACTTATTTCTTGTCTTATTATATTTTTTAAAGTATTTAATTTCATTTTTTTTATATTTTTTATTTTATTGACCCATTGTTGTTCCTGTAGGTAATGATGGCCCAGTTCCTGGTCTTATATTTTCACAACACCCACTTGCATTCCTTCCATATTCTTTATCTATATCGCAACATTCTTGTCTTTTTGCTCCACAACATTCTGCATTAAATGTTGCTTCTTTACAACATGTTATTTCTACTTCATTTAACATTTGCTTACCTTCTCTAATTAGTTTTTGTCTTTTTAATTTACGTAATTGTTCACTAATTATATATTTTACTCTTTTTAATTTCATAATTTTAAATTTATTTATTTTATAATAAGTCAGCGCTTTTTAACATTTTTCTAAGCTTAATAAACTCTTTTACATCAGGATTTGTTGTGTAAGTTTTTAAATAATCTGCTTTACCTGCTGGGTTCTTTTTTATTTTTTCGTTTGTTTCTTTAGCTAATTTTTTAATATCTGGACCTAATTCTTTAACTAATTTTATAGCTTGAGCTAAAGCTTCTTTTGCATCACCAATTGATTTATCTATCCCTTTAATTTGCGCCTTTGTAGGTTCAGCATCATCTATGTCATATACATCTTTATCTTTCTTAGCTTCTAGCATATTTTTTTCTTCCAAACTACTTGCTCGAACACATTTACAAGTAACTGGATGTTGTTCCATACCTTCTCTACAACTTACAGGAGGACAAGCACTTGGACCTATTCCCTCTAATAATTTTTTCCTAACTTCTTTCTTAATAGCTTCTTTTAATGCTTTAAGTTTAAAATTTCCCATTTTACCTGTTTTAAAAGGAACAGTGTAGTCTTCTTTTTTATACTTAGGTTCAACCATCTTATCGTGTGTATATTTTTTATCAACTTCTATCATTTGATAATCTTCTATTTCTTTTAAATAAGATTTAAATGTTGGTTTTGTTTGTCCTTCAACGGGATTACGATATTCTGTTTCGTATTGGATTAAAGCTGAATAATATCCTCCATATTCTTCTAAATTTTTAATAACTTTTTCGGTTGATTTTTCTCTTTCTTCTAGAGTTGATTCTGCTAACCTATAACACCCTAAAGCTGTTAATTCATAATCCATACCTTTTCTAAATTCATATGGATTTAATCTATCTAATCTATTTCCCTCTTTTTCTTTAGAAGGGTCCGGTGTATATCCGTAAAGTTTATTATTTGCCATTGATGTAATATATTATTCCTATATAAATATATAATTATTTTGGAAGCTGATTATTGTTTTGTTATTTGTTTACTATATCGTTTATTGTTATATATAATAGATAAATTATATAAACCATTTGATAAATCTGATAGATCTAAACGTTTGGTGTTTTCTTCTTCTATTAATAATCTACCCATTATATCATATACTTCTATTCTGATTTCTAATCTTGTTTCTATTGTAATTGTATTTTTAGTTGGATTAGGATAAACAACAATTCCTAATGATGAAATATCTTCTATTGCAGTTGGCCAATTTTGTGAACAGTAATCATACATTGATTGACATGAAGCATCCCAATCTGTAGTACAACAATAATCATCAACATCAATTACCCAAGCATAACATCCATCATTTAACCAATAAGGAACTCCAGGCCCCCCATAACAACCTGCATCATATAAACATGCTGTTGAATCTGAAACGTTAGCTGCTGGATTATAATTGTAAGCTGATACATCAGTACATCCTACTACTGCTACTATACAACTATTATCATCATAACAAGCTAAAGGATCGTAATTAACTGCAGTGCTGTCTGTACAACCTCCTATATAACAACAACTATTATCTAATGTGTTTGCTAAAGGATTAAAATTAAATGCTGTATTATCAGTACATCCATAAATGAATGGTATACAAGATCCGTTATCAGTGTTTGCAGTTGGATCATAATTAAATTGAGTAGAATCAGTACATCCATAAATGAATGGTATGCAAGATCCATTGTCTGTATTTGCATTTGGGTTATAATTAAACATTGTATTATCAGTACACCCATAAATGTAAGGAATACAACTTCCATCGTCTGTATTAGCTAATGGATCATAATTAAACATTGTTGGATCAGTACACCCATATACAGGATATACACAACCACTATTTGTGTTAGCTAAACTATCATAATTAAGAGCTGTTGGATCAGTACAACCAATAACAACTGGAACACACGAACCATCATCTGTGTTTGCATTTGGATCGTAGTTAAACATTGAAGGATCTGTACATCCATATATTGAGTAAATACATCCTACAATTGTATTTGCTAATGGGTCATAATTTATAGCAGTAGAATCAGTACATCCATAAACAACCGGGATACAACTTCCGTCGTCTGTATTAGCATTTACATTGTAATTGAACATTGAAGGATCTGTACATCCATATATTGGATAGATACAACCTACATTAGTATTAGCTGTTGGGTAATAATTAATAGCAGTAGAATCTGTACAACCATATATTACTGGGATACATGAACCATCATCCACATTTGCATTTACATTATAGTTAAATGCATTTGGATTAGTACATCCATATATTGGGTAAACACATCCTGAATTTGTATTTGCTGTTGAATCGTAATTTAAAGCAGTTGGATCATTACACCCAATTACTATTGGTACACAACTTCCGTCGTTTGTATTTGCATTTGGATCATAGTTAAAAGCGGTAATATCTGTACATCCATATATAAATGGAATACATCCTACACTTGTGTTTGCTGTTGAATCATAATTCCATGCTGTTGAATCTGTACATCCATAAATAAAAGGAATACAACTACCGTCGTCTACATTAGCGTTAAGGTTGTAATTGAACATTGATGGATCAGTACATCCTAGAATTGGATAAATGCAACCTGAATTTGTATTTGCTGTAGAATCAAAGTTTAGTGCTGTTGGGTCGGTACAACCAATTATAACAGGAACACAACTTCCATCATCAACATTAGCATTTGGATCATAGTTAAAGGCAGTTGGGTCAGTACACCCTAAAATAGGATAAATACATCCATTATTTGTATTAGCTGTTGAATCATAGTTTAAGGCAGAAGGATCAGTACAACCGATAATAACAGGAACACAACTTCCATCATCAACATTTGCATTTACATTATAGTTAAAAGCAGTAGGATCAGTACATCCAAGTACTACTGGAATACATGAACCATTATTTGTATTAGCTAAAGAATCATAATTAAATGCGTTTGGATCTGTACATCCATACACTATTGGTATACATGAACCATCATCTGTGTTAGCTGCTGCGTTATAATTAAACATTGTATCATCCATACAACCATATATTACTGGAATACATGATGAAGGATCATTTACATTAGCTGATGGGTTAAAATTAAATGCTGTTGAATCCATACATCCAATTATTATTGATACACATGAGCCATCATCTGTGTTAGCTAATGGATCATAATTAAAAGCTAATGGGTTTGTACATCCTAAGATGACTGGAATACAACTACCATCATCTGTATTAGCTAATGCATTATAATTAAATGCTGTACTATCCATACAACCAAAAACTGCAGGGATACAATAATCTCCACAATAAGGCATTGCTGAATATGTTGTCCAAAATGGAGTTCCAAATCCTTGAAGTGCTCCTTGTCCGTTATTTGCAAATGGGTTGGTTCCTTCTTCTAACAATATAACTCCATTCGCATTTGTTAATGTAAATGAATTTTGAAAAGTTTGAAAAGTCGTTTGTTGTGGGTCTGGATTTTGTGCATTAGGAATTTCAAAATAATAAACTGTAACTGGTTTATCTGTGTCTAATGTTAAATTAAAAGTTTGAGAATAAGAACCTGGTCCCATTGTATATGTCCAAGTATTAGTTCCTTGAGCAACTCCTAAATAAGAATTACCCCAACCATCAGCAGCACCATCGTTTATTGTTAAAGTATAATTACAAGTTGGTACTAAATCTATTTGTGTTGCAAGTGGATCATAATTCCATGCTGTTGAATCCATACAACCAAATATATGTAAATTAACACATGAACTATCATCTACATTTGCTAATGGATTAAATTCTTGATATGCTGGATCTAAACAACCAGGTACTGAAGGTGGTCCTGCACAAGCTATTCCATTTTGTGGAGTTGAATAAGCTACAGTACCAAAATTAACACCTACTGGATTTTGACTCCCATCTACCCAAGTACCTGATGAGAGATATGTAATAGTATCTCCATTACAATCATATATAACTACTTCACCTGCTTCTTGAGGGGTCATTCCCATCATTCCATCACCATATGTGTCAGTTAATATAAATTCAAAACCTGCTGTTGAAGACACACAAAAGCTGTAAGTATATGTTACTCCTATATCATTGTAAGTATATGTTCCTGATGGAGTATTAACACCTGCTCCAGAATTTGTTACCATTGTCCAACCAGTTTCCTGAGGCCAATTATCTAATCTAATTGTCATTGTGATTTGATGTTCTGTTACAGGATCACAAGTTGTTCCTGAACATGAACCATCATCTATTGTAGCCCATGGATTATAAGCTGTTTGTGTTGAATCCATACATCCTGTAATACAAGGATTTGGAGTATGAAATATAGTGTCTGAAAATGTTCCATCTGCATATTCTAATACTGCATGATGTTCTACTGACCAATTAGGAGGCATTTGTCCATTACCAACTGATGCCGCAAATCCTGACCAACCAACTGTTGCTGGCCAATATCCTCCATAATTTACAGACCAACCATTTTCATCACCTACATGAATTTTTATTACATCACATTGTGAATATGTTGTATCACCTTCCCATTCAAATTGTATTGCTGCTTGAGAACCCCAACACATTTGATATGAATTAGAATTAACAAAACCTCCACAAGGAGGATAAGTACAAGAACCATCATCTACTGTTGCTGTTGGGTCATAATTTGTTGCTGTTGGGTCCATACATCCAATTGGATATGAATTACCAATATATAAATCGTCTATTGCAATATCACTATCCCACCAATTTCCAGT
>VTLG01002168.1_pt1 | contig 76135 bp, 113 predicted proteins | sample 4694571 | NCBI WGS metagenome assembly VTLG01 (sample SAMN12604809, study PRJNA352737) | marine metagenome | biome: ENVO:00000447; feature: ENVO:00000209|ENVO:00000569|ENVO:01000036; material: ENVO:00002151; isolation source: viral sequences binned using virsorter ...
ACTCATCTGATGAATACGAATACTCATCATCGTTGTTTTGCATTACTAATCTTGTATAGTATAAGTTCTCTTCTATGAAGTCAACCGATATCATAAATGGTATTCCTTCCTTAACTATACGCCTTCTACCATTAACCCATTCGTGAGATATTTTTTTCAATTTCTCAACCGTCAATTCTTCCAACGCTTTCATATAGTTTTGTTTCATTTTATATACTCATTAATTAACTCTGGTTTTTCAAGTGCATCAAACCCGTATTTCTTATGAAACTTGTAATGGCATCTCTTACACATTACAATCCCATTTGTTTTATCATATCTATATTTCGGAAATTTTTCCCAACTCTTAATGTGGTGGGCGTGGAGTATGCGTGTTGTTTTCCTTTTTAGTTTACATTTCATACATACATACCACTTACTTAAACCTTTTTTTCTTTTGTTTAACTCAAATACATTCTTACGCCAGGTCTTATACTTTAATTCATCTTTACTATTTTTCCACCTATCGCCTGATTTGAATTTCACTTTACAAGAAACTTGAACTTACTTGTGATGGTTCTATCCACCATACTTTGCCCATAGAATCTGTAACTCTTATCTTATTAACTTTCGCGTCAAACTCATCCAACTTAACTATTGTATCTTTATATAACATACCTTCGGGTGATGGTATGTCCTCTTCCACTCTAACTCTTTGTCCTAACTCTAATTCTCTATTACGATAATCATTCATACAACTTTCTCCTATTAACAAAACAACTTTGCGACTGGGCAACTCATGAAGATCTTCCCATCCACTTTAAGATTTTTGATTATTAAATAACTTTCTTTTCTTTGTTCTACTTATATGTGATTTAGGTCTACTTTTATTAACTGATTCTGGTTGATTTTCACCTACACTCGATTTACTTTCAAGGTTTTTTCTTTCAATCACATCTTTAACTTTACCTTTAACTTTGCGACTGGGTTCTTCTTTTGTTTTACTCTCACCAACTACTGGTTCTTTAGGTAACCCCATTGGATTTACTGGTTTTTTTTCCATCTTTGTTTTAACTTTTTTTCTTGTTGAAGTTACATTTCCTGGTACCTTTGGATTCTCAACAGTTTCTTCTGAATCTGCGTGAACATTTCCTTTTGTCCAACCGATATCAAAATTTTTCAATCCGTTATCCTTCAACTCCATAATTATTGTTTCTTTGTATGCTTCAAATACATCATCTGATGCTTCCCAAGTTAAATAAAATGGAAATTTTCTATGTTTCATTACGAACATGTTTTATTTCTCCTATTATGTTTGTTTTTAATATACATCATTTGGTTGAAATAATGATAATTGTTCTGCATAAGGATTTTTATCATCATCTACTGGAATTTTATTATTATAATCTCCTAATTCTCTCCTGTATAATTGTTGTGTATCAGGATTCCTTTCATAAATATAATGTGTTTGTTCTTCATATGAATCTACTGATGCCGTATCAACTGCAATTTTTTTAGTTAAATAGTGACTTGGAACTCTTGATACTAAATCTTCCATATTTTTTCTTTGTTTTTGAAAATGTTCATTGCAAGTAACTAAATCATCCTGTAATTGTTTAATATGAGATTTAAGTTCTTTTTGTTCTGTCATAAACTTTTCCCATTGGCTATCTATCCAAGCGAATGGTTTGTTATGATTATATTTTGATTTATCTACTTTTGGTATGCTACTCATTATAACCTCTTTTTTTTATTTCATTAAATATAACATTATTAACATTATTATTTTATCTAATATCCACAGGAGTATTAATATCGTAAGTTTTCTATCTAGTTTCCCGTTCCCAATGTTATTCTCCTGGTTTTCGTCATATCCTTTCGGTGGTCAATCTTTTATCTTTTTTGTGTTTGATTTAGATTTATGTGCTGTACGACCAACTATGACATTTCTATTCTGAACTCGTGTTAAAAATTACAACATTTAGTTCTCCTATGTTAAAAATCTTCGATGACTTTCAGTTTAATCTGTTTCAAACCTTTCGGTAACCCCGTTGATTAAACCTACTTTTGTCATCTCTCTTGTCTCTTATGATTTTGAGAGTGCTGTTGGGTTACTTTTGTATATATAAATATATACTTTTTTTCAAAAACATCGTTTTTTTTTAAACGACAACGATGTCGTTTTAATCAATTCCTATTGTAAAATTAGTATTTATCTTCCATTGTAAATCTTTAATATCATTTACAATTCCTTCAATAGCATGCCTATTTAAAAAATCGGTATCCATACTATCTGCTATCTCTTCTAATTTATCAAGTATTTCTTGTTTAGTCATTTTAATACATTCCTCTATTTCTTCCACTTGAATAATACTCATTGCCTTCAAGGCCATCAGTTTCTATATCATAAATTAATTGATTAAGAGTATCGTGAGTATCTTTAGCCATATCATCTTTAATACCTTCCATATTACTCCTACACTCTTCTAACTTTATTATTAACTCTTGTATTGTCATTATTTATTATCCGTCCATCTAATTAGATTCCAACATGCCATACAATGAATACATACCCACAACCAACTTTCACTAGTAGGCATTTCTGGATTAACAATTACCTTTACACTACATATTACAAATGGCAGTGTTACCATGAACCATTTTAATATTGTTATTGTTACATTCATCCATCTTGGTGGCATCGTACTTACATTCCATTTATCCATATTATATCTCACTTCTATATTTAAATTGTGATGGTAATTTACTACAATCCAACAACTCACTTATGGGTTTTAGTGCTTCCATCATTACACTAATTGGATTAAAATCTTCTGCGTTTAATACTGCTTCCATTATCTTTGGATTGAAACCACTCACCATAGCAACTGAATCATCTGAACATTGTGCTGGTGTTCCATAATGTGATTGTAAATTCCAAAATACTAATTTAGGGAAATCATAACCAGCCTTTTCATATTCTTCTTTCATATGATTAAAGTGTGGCATTCCATCTGTTTGTGAATCATCAAATTGCATATCACTTAATACTAATAACATTGTTGGCATTGAGTCCTTAACCACATTATGTTTTTTAGCCATATTCAGTATGTGCATGTATGCTTTCTCAAAATCTGTATTCATACCCCATTTTGCACCTTCAATATTTCTCATTCTATCCATCACATCAGTGCCTGTTATTTTAATCAATTCAGGTTGTTCACTAAATGACAGGAACATATCTTTAAATTCTGATTCATTTCTCTCTGCCAGATACATACCCAATGATATTGCAATCGCTAATGGTTCTCCAAACATACTACCACTTGTGTCAATCATTGGTAAAATTATTTCATTACTATCTTCTAAATAGTTTGGTAAACTATTCCATTGTTTTTCTACTAATGCTTTATCATCAATCTTAAATATATCGTGAGGATAGGTAGCTGAAACAGATGCCTTTGTTGTTTTATCATTTTTCCATTCATCAAATCGTTTACTGTCTTGTTTAGTAAATGCTCTACTATATCTTCTCATAGCAGAACCGGGGACTGATGAATAGTTGATTTCACCCCATTCTTTTTCAGACATCGTTTGTTCAACAGTTTCAGAATATTTCTTCAACCATTTTCTATATTCTCGGTTAGTGAAACCGAGCTCATCTCTTAATTCCGCACACTTTCTTGGAGCCCATTTACATGCTAACCTATCCTTATCACGAATTGCTTGGGCGAATACAGATGTAACCTTTGGGATATGGAAATATGGATGAAGGTCTTTCCAATATCCTAACTCAGCAATGACTTTTGCATTGTCTGATATAAAATCTGGTGAAGTCTCTCCAATCTCCCGTAATATAGTGTGGAAAGTTTTTCGCTCACCAGAACCTTCTCTTGCTGCTCTCGCCCAAAATAATACTTGTGTTGCAAGTTCTTTATCTTCTTTATATGCTGTTTTGAAATCTTCAAGAACACGAAGCCTATCATCGTATCTCATATTACCAATACGATTAAACAAATCCAAACATTCTTTACCTGATGTTGAATTTGTAATTGCTCCATTTGTAGTAGTTGTATAACTCATTTATTATCCTTAAAGTTTATCGTTTATTTTTATTGTTTCAATATACGGCTAAATAGCCATATAAGTCAACGTTTTTTTAATAAATTATTATATTTATTTTTTCTGTTGTACTCTGATAATTAAAATCACAATCTTCTGGTCCATCGTACCATTCACAAGTTTGAATTAAAGAACTTATTGAACCATATATTGTCAATGTATCACCAACAAAATCTGTACCTATCCAAAATGATTGTTGGCCATAACCATCATCATCTGCATATGTTGAATGTTGTATTATCGGTTCTACAACTGGAACTCCCATATGTACAACCGTAAATGAATCAGGGGATGCCCAATATATTCTCTCCATAGGAGTAGAAATTAAATTTACGGTTCCATATGTATTTCCTTCAAAACTATTTGATAATTCAAAATAATAATAACCATTATCATCCAAATCATAATTTGTATATAACTCTAACTCTAAATCACAAGTATTGTTATCTATACAAGTTATTTCAGGTGCGAAAATTTCACTAACATCACAACTTGTTAAAAATAAAAATAAAAGTGATAATAATATTTTATTAACTATTTGTAACATATCTATACATTTTTACATCTGTAAATTTAAAACTACTATTTGTTGTAAGTATATCCACTCTATTTGTCCATTTAGGGTTCATTGTGTCTCTTACCTGATATACACCATCCCAACCATCAGTTCCTTCTATTATAATATAATCACCATATTCAAATGGACCACCCCAACGAGCTATTAAATCTCGTGATAAAGCGACATATCTATATTTAGTTGCCAACCATGGTTTTATCTTTGTACCATCAGCTAATTCATTTGGTGTGGAATCTGTTTGATATTTTGTTGGATTATAAGTAGTTACCGTCACATCAAACGATTGTATTTCATAACATTCACTATAACTATTTTGTTTTAAAACATTTATTTCATCCCACAAATTATCAATTATCTTATTTGAGTAATGAGCTATCATAAAAACAGGTATTAGTGTTCCTATAATTGCATATTTTAATTTAATCATTTTAGTTCTCCGTTATTGTTTATATTTTAATATCTGGATTATAAGCTTTATCATTATACTTATTCCATAAATTATTTGCTCGTTGCATTTCTTCTTTATTTAAAAGTCTTCCTTCATCTCTGTATCTTTCAACTCTATCTTCACACCATCTATAATCAAAATTGTCAATACTCATTTTTTCACCAAAATGTGTTTGTATTGCTTCACTCAATTTCATTAGTTTTTGAAATATTTTATCCCATAAATGTTTATTAAATGGTTTATCATCTAATACATCTTTCAATCTAGTTCCTTTCATGTTTCCTCCAAATTGAATTACATTTTAACATATCTTCTTTACATAGTTTAGTCAAATGATTTTTTCTAACATCATCTATCAAAGACATAACCCAAGATTTATCATCTTTTGTATCTATATCATATAAATTATATGCATCATTCAAACGATACTTTAAATTCATAAGTTTAGCAATTAACTCATTTTTAAAACCATGTAATGGTTTTCTTTTTGCTGGTCTTTTTTTAGTTGGTTTCATTATAAATTTTCTCCTACCCAATTAATTATGAATACGGCCAATACTACAAATAATAATGTCAATCCTACATTTGCTATTTCCGTTATAATATTATCCATTACCCACACTCACTTTCAAACATTTGTTTCATTCTAAATGGTATTACAATTTTTTGATTACACATATCACAACATCTACCACTATTTATTGGTTCGGCATTGTGTCCGTGTTCGGTATAAATTTTATTTTTACATATACTACAATCCATTATGCTTCCCCCACTATATGTGTATCCATATCTTTCAGTAATCCAACCACATCAATCATACTACACATACTACAAGTAACTGCTACCACATCATCATCGTGGCCTGTTGTTACCTTATCACATTTTTTACAATTTAAGTCATTCATACTATTCTCCTTTTGTTTTTATAAATAATTTGGTCCTGTCCAAGAGAAACTCTTATGCATCTCTGAATCAAAGATACTACCTCTTGAATGTTTTGCTGGTGCACTCCAACCAGCGGCTTTTAAAATATCACCTTTTAACATTGGTACACCTTTATGTACACCATCTACTTTAGCAACGAATCCCCAAACTCTATTACCTTCTATAACCTTAACAAACTTTCTACCTGGTTTAAGTTTTAAGTCAAGTGTTTTGTCTATACCACTTGAAGCTCCCCACTTATTATAATTCACTTGTATTTCGGCAAGTAAATTATCCATAGCTTCATCAAAGGATAAACCATTCTTTGTAGTTGTCTTTTCAGTTTTTGTTGTATTTGATACTACTGGTTTTATTCCATTAATCATCTTATCCTTTCTTTGCACAATACCAAGTGCAATAATCTTTTTCTTTATAAGTTATTGTTGGAGTATGTTTTTCACATTTATTACATTTGTCACTCATTATATAACCTCCATATTTAAGTAACAATTATTAGCTGTTTCCCAATCACCCCAAACACCATCTTTCCAAGCCTTATAAACTGTAGTTATCACATCACTATTAAGTTCTACAAATTCAAAGAAATCTTTTAAATCATCTGAACTTAAACTATTAAACCATTCACCATCCAAATCATAAATGTGAACACCCATCATTTCTTCAGCTTCACTTGCTGTTTCAGGTGCTTCATCACATAATTGTGGAAACACCAATAAATCTTTTGTTAATGTTGAACCAACACTATCTAATTCTATATAATCTAAACCATTCATTGAAACCATATTTTCTCCTTTTTTAATATTTTCCTTTTTTATCATACTATAATCTAAGGGTTTTTGGCGTTTCTTACAACGTTTTTCTTCAATTAAATTGTAACAGTTTGTAACAAGAGTTAAAGTATTACTTTAAGTTCACTAATTTCTTTAATTTCTCATTTTCTTTTCTTAAATCTAAAACCATAGTAGCTAACATATCTATATCATGTTCTAAATCTTTTATGTATTGTTCTTCTGATACTTTACTCATCTTTATCTCCTTCAAATAAATTTTCTGATACTCTTTTATATACTTTATTAAGTCCTGCCATTTGTTTCTTGGTTATTCTATAATTCTTTCTTACATACAAATCTACACTTTTTATAAAATCCACTGCAAAATCATTCTTCGCCTCTGCCATAGCCATAACCATATTAATCTTACTCAATATAGGTTTTAATCTTTCTTCTTCCACCTTTCTAATGATTTCATTATATCGTGGGTCACCTTTACATTTTATAATACTACTCTTAATAGTCGAAGCCATCTTTGGTGTTACTTTCCTACTGCCAGTAATTAATATGGTATACATATCAATTAAAAATTTGTGTTTGTTTTGAGTAAGATCTTGTAAATTATTTTTTATCCAAGATATTTCCTCTTTGAAAACCTCTTTGTAGGCTTCCCTATTCTTTTTCATAGTTTCTGGTTTTGGTTTTCTATAAAATTTATTCATTTATTCTTTCCTTTATCAAATCCGTTAAATGTTTCACGGTAAATTTATTAAATTTAGATAAATATATTAATGCATTTAAGGTAGAATCAAAACTATCTCCTATCCCACCCAAACCTGTATTACAACCCTTACATAACCAACCTCTAAATTGTCCTGTTTCATGACAATGGTCTAACTGCCAATTCCTATGTACAGGTTTACCACATAAATCACAAGGTTCACCAAACTCTGGTTGTGGATGTGATTTAACAAGTTTTTTTCGTAACTCTCTTAATTCTTTAGATAATCTTTTTCTACAATTATTACAATTTGTATTTGCTCTTAATCTATAACCATCTTGAGTAAATCTCGTTTTGTAAAATAGAAATTCTGAATTTGGTTGTTCTATATAACACACAGAACATTCACAATTTCCCGGAGGGATGTTAGTTAAATCTTTACCTTTCATAACCGATCTTACATATTTTTACATATATAAGTCAACGTTTTTTTTCAATAAATTTATCTCGGTATATGCCATTCTCTACGAATATTTATAACAAATTTACGTCCTATATCCATTTTTGTTAAATAACAATCTAGTTGATTTTCACCTGATTCTTTAAAAGGATGTTTTACTTTACTAGGTAATGGTTCAATCATTGTATGTATATCAGCATAGTTTTTCATAGTGACATAATCACCATATGCAAAAAAATCACATAATGACACACCATTTTCTAGCCTATCTGGATTTTTCTTATAACCACCAATGGTATATATAGTATTTTCAATTGGTTTTTCTATAATTACATTTTTATGTAAAATCAAATCAGGCCTAGTTCTTAATATTACATCATATTTAATACTATTTTCTTTCTGATATTTATCAATTCTTTTAACTCCTTCATAAGGTTTTGAAAAAATACCTCTACGAAAATATTCCCAAGATTCACCATTAATATTATTATCTTCTACATTTTCTTTTGTTAAATGTACATCAACCAAGTTATCATTATTATATATATTTCTTATTTCATCAATTAATTTTTTTTCTGAAATATTATAAATTCTTCCATTTTCTTTTGAAAATCTATCATCGTGTTTAATGTCACCAACAGGTTTTATATATGGATTTTTATCAGATCTAGAATGTGTAAATCTTTCAGAATTAACAGCCGATGTAACTACAAATAAATCTATATTATGTTCTCTATTAGGTTTAAGTATTTTTTCTAAAAAATTGGTATAGTGTTTACTACCATTTCGCCAGTGACCACATATCATTATTGCTATGTTCATTAAAATAAACCTTCCTTTTTGAATATTTTATACCACTTCTTCCAATTCTTTTGTCCGAATTCTTCTGCTTCTATCTCATACTTATTATCTTTATACTGATGTTTATTATTCTGTATTTGATAATTCATTTCCCATTCATAATCATCTTTAAATCTTTTCCAACCATATTTCTTGGCATCCATCGCGTGTCTGATTTCGTGTATAATTGTAATCAAAAACTCTTTAACTTGTCTTTTTTTAATTGTTTTATATCTTGTAGACAATTCTAATGTACCCGTATCTACATTATAGTGAGCGTGATTTTTCATTGACATATGTTTAACTTTAACATTGATAACTTTATAATGTTTCAGTAGTGTGGCAATCATTTGATTTTTATTAGTTTGTGATATAAATTCTTTAATTAACATTACAATACCTTAAATTTTGAATAACCCCAATTTTCATAATTAATTTGATGATTCATTAAAGTATTAACTACTATTTGCCTCATCCTATCAGAATTCCCTGTTATAATAGTTAGTGGTGGATTATTTAATAACACAAAGTTTTCTACAATCCTCTCTACATCTTGGTGTTTTACACCATGTAAATCTAACTCTTTAGTCATTTTTTTTATCTTTTTCATCTAAAATTGGACTTTCTTCATGTACTTGTATAATGGTATCATTACTTCCACTAGTAGCTGGTCTTCTCTTATAACTTTGTATAATTTTATTTGCTTGTAAATTCATCTCTCTATAAATCTCACCGAGTTCAGATTTCATAAAATTATTCTGTTTTAATATGTTTTCTTCTGTACTCATTTCTTTAGGAGTACTTGGATGTTTTAAATTAAATTTGGCTCTCTTCTTCATTTATACCTCCATTTATTCTGCCAGAACTCTGACAGTTACTACAGATTGTTCATATTTATCGCGTGCATTTTTTCTACCATCAGAATTAAAATATATTCTCACATATCTACCAGCCTCAATCAATTGTGTCTGACAATTTCTACAGTTTATAGGTTCAATCCATGTTTCAGACCGATTCCAATCTACAAAATTAATTAATCCTGTCGAGTCAGATTTTTCAACTCTTAATAAGTTAGATAATCTATTTGCTATATGTGTTTCTACTACCATCTCTGGATCATTATGATTATGAAACCACTGTCTGTGATAAGGTTCAGGTGGTTCACTTTCATAAATTAATGAAGCTGTTATCCCTTCTACAGGATTACCGAAAGAATCATAAACACGAAATTCTAAACTACTCCATCTTGGACACCAGATTTCCCAATCAGGGCCCATATATGTTTGATTATTTGTGGAATCACCACAAGTATCACAACAATGAGATAATGGTTCCATATCCCAAAATTCATTTAAATCATTATTTAACCACACCAATTCATCACTCAAAGAAGTTTCCGAATAATCTGATCTCGGTTTCCATCTACCCCATGGTCCATTTTGATGAAATGAACTATCAGCTTCTAGTTTTGTTTTACTATAAAAAGCTAAAGCCCCATCAACAGTTATATCTAATTTATCTGGTCTACCAGTCCAAACAGGTAAACTACTTTCACCATTATGTATATAAACATTTTGATAAAATTCTGTACACATTGCATCACCCATACAAGACTCTTCATTGGTGCATGGACAACTAGACTCTCCCAAACCCCAATGTAATTTTCTTTTAGAAGCTGCTACTATTTCACCCATCTCACGATAGTTATCACTATACATAGAATCTACTAAAATACTCTGATATATATTATTATATCTTGTATCTGTATCTAGGTCTGATGGTCCAAACCAAGCAACAGAACCCATAGTTCCATTCCACCCACCAAAACCTTCAGTTGATTCCATGTTATTAAACACCAATCCCATAGCCCACTCATTACTATCGCAACCAGTTGTATTGAGCCCAGTTTCCGATTTTGAAAGATAATCACCTGTATCACATACATTACTAAAAGCCATAAAAAATTTACCATGACACATGAAAACTGGAAAACCTCCAGATTCTATCCACTCCAACATACTTTCAGCTGAATTAGGCATCTCTTCATAATGCCATGTTCTACATGGGTTTCCCCAATCTCGTACTATCTCTGCTATAGAATGACCAGTATATCCTGTACAACCAGCCCATCCTCTATATGTTAAAAGTTGTGCTGGTAACGCTTCAGGGCTAAAAAATGTACCTTCCATTATTTCTTCACCATTATCACCAACACATACTTGTTGAAAATTACTCACAGAGCTATCCCAGCTTATTGGATTTTCACTCCACCATTTACGATTTGATTCACCTGCAGCGTCAGTTTCTTCAAGACGATTCCACACCCATTGACATTCGTTTATATGAGGCGCGTTATAATTTCCATTAAATCCCATCTTGCCATAACCATTATCCCAAGTATCTTGATTATCACATGCCACTACAGAACCAGAATCTGTGAAATAATGAGTATCATCCATTCCACGAACTTCTTGTCTGTTTCCTTTATATCCAGAATATCCAGATAATACGTTGAAATGTTTACAATGTCTATCCCAGTTACCATATCCCTTATCACTTAAACCAACACCATATAATTCATTAGAAATTTTATTACCCATTTCCCAAGCAGTTCTTAAAGGTGTTATAGGCATACCTCTATCTGCATCTGATGTTAATATATTTATTTGTTCAGAACTTAATGGTACATCTGAATCTGAAACTCCTTCATAAATGGATGATAATAAATTTGGATAAATTGTATATGCTTTATCATTTTTAAGCCCTTTAGGTGTTAAATATAAATCTATAAAACGAACTGTATCTTTAACTATTTTTTTTGACATAATTTATCCTGGTCCCGCGTAATTCACGCCTACATGTAGAGAATTACCTAAATATTCTTTAAGTGGATCTTGCCTATCTATTCTTCCTGGATAACATTGTTCACTAAAACCTTGACAACCACCACCACGACATCCATAATGTATAGAATCTTCTTCTGATATCATACATTCTTGCCCTCCATGATGACATACTCCGTATGCAGGTACTCCCCCATCTGGAGAAGAACACCAATCTGAATTCAATAATTCTAAATGAGCAAAAGTATAGTATCCTACAGGATTTCTAAAGTTTTCTACATCTATTTCATATCTCTTCGTTGCAAATGATGTAGGTTGATTTATAAAATGACCAACTGAATGAACCTCTTCCATCGAATTATTATTACCATCTAAATTTCCATATATCTGATTATTACTATCTAAACAATCTTGAGGATTATCATCATCTGATTTACAATTATTAGTAATATTATTAACAACATAATTATACTGATTCTTATCAAATATTTCTCCTCCTGATTGCCAACCAGCGTCACAAACCATAGTAACATCATCATATCCGTTTTCAGCATAATTTGTTTCTGAAAACCCTGAATCGTTCATATAATCCTCTGACATTATAGTCCATGGATAATTTGCCACATTTTCCATATTATATGTATAACTAACTCTGCTCCAAACTGGAATTGAATCGAAAGGATCAGTATACATACCAGGAACATAGAAATGATCACTACTGCCGTGGTTTCCTTGATGGTGACCAACAAGTAGAACATGTTTTAAAGGTGCGTTAGTATTTTTATACCTAGCTTTATACCAATTGATATGAGCAAGTAAACAACCTGGTTTTACATTACCTTCACCTTGACCACTACCTCCATAGCTATGACCACCAAAAGGTTGATTATACCAATTTGTTTCCCAATATAAAGGATTATGTTCATAAGCTAATTTAGCCCAATCTTCAGTTACAAGAGGATGTACAGTTAAATCAGGAACAACATCGTGCCATACACGCCTTCTCATCATTACAGCGACATCTACAATATAACCCCTATGTTTTAAGTAATCTACAAAAGTTGGTATACTGCGTATGTGTAATTTATTAAAATTAGTATCTCCAAGTTGTTCTAACCAATATTGAGAGTGATGAAAATCGATAAAACCTGGATAATCTGTATAATAATTACCTTCAGAATCTTCATCTGTCATGTGGGTAGCGGGAAATGCTTTTTCTTTTATACCAATAGCACTTTGGGTAGTTCCTGCTTGACCCCAAAGAACTCCAGTTGTCATTAATTTTTCTGGATTATCAGGGAAAACATCACCCAGCTGGTCATTAAAACCACTGTTTACTACCCCATTCCATGGACTATCACCCACAGTTCGACCGAAATACTGACCTGTAAGAATCCTATCACTTGGTAATACTATTAAATATCTACCTCTTAATCCATCATTCATAAATTGTGTTCTCCATTACACCTATAAATATAAATTTATTTACAAAAGTATTTAGAATTATGAAACATACCATTTAAAGATAAATAACAATTAGGACATAATAATTTTATATTATTAATATTAAAATTTGTGCTATCTCCATCATCAAAATCTATATTCAAACAAACTTTTTCTGTTGATAAATTTATTTCATTATAACTACATTTTGAACATTCTTCTTGAAAATAACCCTCTTCTATTAATCTCTTTTTAATAACAGAATGAGTATGCCTTTTAGGTGGTTTTCTTTTCCCACTTAATATATCTTCTAGCGGAACTTTATAACTAGCCCAACCTTTCTTTATACCTTTACCCTCTTGATTAAGATGTTGTTCAAACACATTATAATACTTAGCCCATTTTTTATAAGTATTATAACTAACACCCAACCAACGAGCAGCTTCCATAGAAGATTTAGTATTTTTCTGTGAATTTTCTATCATCCTTTTTGTCAATACAGTTCTTCTACCAGGTATTTTAATAGGTTTATATGACATTATATTCTATAATATATTTTTGTATGTGGATTTAGAGTTTTTGTTTCTCTTGTGTGAGTATCTAACACTTGTGCTTCATTTATTTTTCTAAATGAATGATTAGAATCTGATCTTTCAGTGCTAAACCATACTAACTCACCTACGGTTACTTCACTAAATTTAGTTTCTTCATAATCATTTGAACCCATTCTTGGTGGATTATATCTATCACTTGCTGGATTGTTTTTTGCCATTAGTTTCCTCCTGTAATAATTGTTTTATTGTTGATTCATTGTCATCATTTTCATTATTATTTTTCATAATGAAACTATCCATATCAACTTTTAATCTTGTCAATTCTGATAATGCCAAATCTTTTACAAACTGCTCTTGTTCATTATCAAGAACAGTTGACATTAATCGTTGAATATATGCTCCGAATTTATTTTTCATCTTGTTTTACCTCATATAATTTATTAAATGTTTCTTTATCCATTTGCTTTCTTCCCATAAAGAAGGATATAGCTTCTTCCAAACTATTAGAATGTATTCTATCTATTGTATCGTTTTCGTTGTTTTTTAACTTTAAAGTGTATTGACTCATCTCTACCTCTTCGTTTTTTCTTATTAAATTCTTTAATACTTTTCTTTTTCTTTAATCTTCTTTGTTTTCTTTTATCTTCTCTACTATCAAAGTCATCATAATCTATGTTATGCATTTAATTCTCCAATTTCTATTTTTTATTAAATCTCCTTCATATGTTTTTATTTTATTAACTTTAACTGTAAATATTCCTAACTCAAACTCACCTTCTTCAAGTTCTTCATCGTTCTCAAGTATTTCTGGTAGTTGAGCTATATAATTAAATTGTTGTGGTGTAAATTCTGTAGCATCAAATCTAACCTCTATGTCATTTTGTTTTTCAGCATGTATTGAACATACTTTTTCACTTAAATCAATTAAAGTATTTGGTTGTTCTTGTTTAATATACCCATCAATATCTGTATCAGAATATATTGTAGAACACCACGGTTCCAATTCATATAACAATTGATAATTACAATTTTTAACAACAAACCCAATATCATATTTTGGTGGTACAATCGGTTTCATTAAAGCATCGTGTTTCACAAAGTGCCCCCACTTACGAATAAAGTTACGAGTACTTCTGTGATTTTGTTTTAACCATTCATCAGTTTCTCTGTTCTTCATAAACACTTCACCACTTGGATTTCTCTTAGCACCATCAGCAAATCTTGAACCTCTACAAGTCATATGATATACAAAACCACTCCAAGTTTGAACGAATTCATATCCAGCTAATAAGAATCTATTGAATATATCTGAATCCTCTTTTGATTGTGGAGCAAATAATTCATCGTGACCACCAATCTTTTGAAAGTCTGATTTGTATATAGCCCATGGAGCGAAGATACCCTCTGTTGTTGTATCTCTCTTGAATGTTTCGTATTCTCTTAACAACCTTTGTTCATCAAACTCTTCAGGTTCAATACCATAATCGTGTAACAACTTTTCAGGTCCATCTGGATGTAGTGGTGGTTCTATTCTTGTAGCACTAACTACAACACCAGGTTTGATGTGTTTATCTATCTCTTCATCAAGTCCTGGTAAAGCATACATATCAGCATGATAAATCATAACAATCTTATTAGTGGCATAATCATTAACTAATGTATCATATAGAATTGTATGTCCTAATCTTGTTGGACCTTCGTTTCTATGAATCTTAACACCTAAATCTTTCTTTGCAATCTCTTGCATCCACTCCCAAGTTCCATCAGTTGAGAAATCATCAGCCATACATATTTCGTGTATGTATCCAAGATTCTTTCTGATAGAATTGTAAGACCATTTTAAGTATTTTAGATTGTTTCTACTTGGCTGTATAAAACTAATTGGTTTCATTCATAACCTCTTTAAATATTTTGTTCATATTATAAATATATTTATTTTCAACAAAACCGCTATTTTTATATATTAATTTTGTTTGTGCACTACAATGTGTATAAAAATCCTCATCATTCTTTAATTTTTTAGCTAATTTAGAAGCTGAATCTAAATCCCCATTATCAACAGTTAAAAGTGGATGTAATTCAGATTGAGTATCTGAATCTTTATAACCAATACAAGGTATTCCATACCAAGCACAATTCAATGAAAATGTACCAGCAGCATGTGTTGGCATAAGGTGTACAGCATATTTATAATGTGCTAAGTTATTCACCCATTTTTTCCATGACATATATGGTAAATGAGTTATATCCATTTCTTCTTCTCGTTCTATCTTTCTACCCATAGAAGGTGCAAATATTTCTGTACCAAACTCTTGTGCTATTATATAAGAATCAAATCCACCATACCATCTACACATATTACCACCTATAATAACTCCAGCTCTCCTATTCGGTGCACATCGTGGATTTAATTCATCTAGAATCATTAAAGATTTATTCTGATAAACATGTTTATTTCCCAACAAACCTTTATAATATTTTATATCTGATTTATTGTGAGCTAATATAAAATCCATTTGAGATAATATATTATAATACCATATCTGGTGTTCTATTGGATAATCTTGAAAATACCAATGTGGACCTTCTTGCATAAATCCTATTTTTTTACAAACTCTTCTCATTTCTTCAATGATAGGAAGTTTTGATATTATTTCTATATTCTTTTTTGGTATTATAACTATACCTAAATCATATTCTTCTTTTACATCATTTAATTTATATATTGGATGATGTACAGCGTCGAGTGCAACATACCAAGCATACTCTGTTCTCATATTACTAAAATCTCTTTTAATCTTACCCTCAAAGTTTGATTCACTAAAAAATGCTATTTTCATTTATCTGTCCTCTTTAATTATAAATCTGATGATACTTTTGTTAATATTTTCTTCACTTTTCAACTCCTTTAATGGCCATTTGAAACGGATTTGTTTTTCTCTGAGCTTCGTTCAAAAACTCAATCATAGCCTTTTCACTCTCTTTTGCATAACTTTGAAATAAATCTCCCTTTCTCGTGGCATGACCATCAGTACCACATTTAGTATTCATTCTTTTTTCTGGATGCCAATAATTGTGCCCCTTTATTCTATTTTCTATAAGATATTGTGGTATATTATTTATCTTAAAAAAATGACTGGCACATGTATCTTCTCTAACAAAATGTTGTTCTGGTGCTATAAATGGATGAGGTAATCCTTTGGATAACATAAGTGTTGAACCATCTATTTTTAATAGTGGTAATTTGATTATTTCTATATCACCTGATTTTTCATTAAAATCATCAAGTTGGTTCTGATGAATAAAATTATGGCTATTTAATGGTTCTGGTGCTGTTTCAGGCCTTTCTGGTGGACCTGTACGTGGATATTTTCTTATTTCAGGATGCTCAACAATATCCCAACTACTATCCCACATTTTTCTTGAAGCTAAAGTTAGTATATGAGGTTCAACTAAATTAATATTCTCTAATATATAAAATAAATCCTGTGGGTAGATTGTATCAGTTTCACCCCAAATTGTATATTTAGCATTAACATCATATTGTTCTCTTCTCCAATCACCTATATTATAAAAATCATCATCTGGACCTTTGTAAGTTATATTAGATTTTTTAATAATACTATGATCCATAAACTCATCAAACATTTCTTTTGCTGTTCCCTCTACGGGTTCTTCCAGATAGGTTTGATAGTTTAAACATAAATTTATTTTTACATCAATATTACTATTAGATATAGCTTTTTGTAAGGAATCTAAAGCTTCTCTTACCATTCTATATTCATACCACATTATATGCATTTGAAATAACAAGTAATCTTTCATATTAACTCCAATTTGATTGGTAAACAACACCAATATAGTTTTTCTTAATATCATCCTCCTTTATATTAGATTCTACATCCCAATCATATAATTCTTTCCAATGATAAAATTTAAATATAGGATTAATTGGAATTATATCTATTTTCTTTGAATATAATAACCATTCTCCATAAATACCAGCTTCACTCATTAAACTACCGAGACTTAATGTCAATTGTTCGAATGTTAAATTATTTGGTATTAGATATTCATCATTAAAACTTTTCCATACTTTTGATGACCACAAATAAGGTGATGGACCATAATCAAAATACTTGGGAGTTTGATTTGGTATAAATTCTCTAATCTTTCGTATAGCATCATAATATCTTGATTTAACAAACCACCCTTTATCATTCTGTTGATGTTTAACTTTTCCTAATTTATATGCTATATCCAAGAAATCCTTTTGTTCAGACATAACTGTAAATGGTGTATTATCATCAAACATAAAATCATCATAATAAAAATCTTTTAAAATCTTACTATCTGAATCAATTGATAAGTAATTTTCACACAATTCCGACACCCAAAATTGAGATTTTAAAATCTGTTGATATATCCACCCATTTGGTACTTTCTGTCTTGAAGATAAATTTAAATCCTCACTTATTACCAATTCATAATTTTCGGAACCTATTTTATTTATAAACAAATCTTTATCTTGTTTATCAACCATAAGATACACTGGAATGTTATCTGAATTATGATTTTCAATAGTTTTAAATAATTTTGCGGCTCTTTCTACATCACCACTATATGAAAATATTAATAAACCCAATTTATTCATTTTATTTCTCCTAATTTAATTCTTTCAAATCTACTATCAACTTCATTAATATCAGATATTATTTTTAAGTTAATATTATTCTGATTACACCATTCATAAAAAGTTTTTGTAGAATTTACTGCCTGTTCTAATTCACCTATTTGTGGTTTACAATCCATTTTATCTGTATAAAAATGTTTATGTTCATCAGTTACTTTTAGATCCCATCCAATCGTAACTATATTTTTCACACCTAAATGTAAGCATAGAGGTATCATCATTTCATAAAACATACCAGGTCCCCAAGTCACTTCACATCTGCTACCCAATAGTTTCATGTCATCAAAATTTAACGAACCGGCAATAGTATCTTGTGGTGTTACATATGGAGGATTTATAACTGGAAAATAAATATCCAATGGTTTTTCTTGTATTCTCTGTAATTGATTATATGCATAAGATTTGGATACACTCCAAACTACAATAGTTTTATCTGTTGTATAATCATATTCTTTTAAATTATAAGTATTTAATAAATGAAAATCTGTTATATCACTCACTACATCATATGCCTGTTTCACACTTATTACCAGTTTATCACTTAATTTACTATTTAACATTTCTATATCATGTTGTGCCAAAGATGGACCACAACTAATCAGATATGCAGTTTCTTTATTATATTTATCTTTTAATAATTCTAATCTTTCTTCAATCGATTCTAAAGATAATATATTTTGTTTTATATTTTTTGTAATTAATTTCACTCGAATGTAAATCCAAAAATTTCAACATCATCTTTATAAAAATCATAAACTTCTTGTACAAGTTTATCATTATAGTATTCTTTATAATTCTTATGCTTTAAACCTAATTTTGGATAAGGTTTTAAATCTTTCCTATGTTTCTCAAGTGGAAATGAAACTTTTATATTCACTTTTTCAGCAAATCGTTTTAAATCATCATTTAAATACTTAAAATTAATTAAATTTTTAATTAAAACTTTGTTATTATCATCACATATAAAATATCTACAAGCATTAAAATTATCAGGTAACACATCTGTTCTTTTAGGTGCACCTACTCTAGATTTAGAGATTTGTAAATTCTTTAAATCAAATACAAAATCAGAAAAATTACCATTATACTTTTTTAATTGGTCATAAGGACCTTTCATATCAGGCCTTCCGGCATAATAATGAAATAAAGATACCAATCTGGACCAAGGATCACGAATAACACTAAATGTATCAAATTCATCAATTACATTTTCTGGCCAAACTAAAGAAGCTCTTCTATGTGCACATGCATAAGTACCCATCCTATTAAACTTTTTGTCATGCCAACCCAAGTTAAAAGCCTGTCTTACAGATTTACCAGCAGTTCTTGGTATGTGAATAAAAGCTAATTTATTCTTATTATCACAATTCATACAATAATCTTTAAACATTAATGCCACCTTTCATTTTCTAAAAACCAATCTATTACTTGTTTTAACCCTTGTTCCAAATTTATTTTTTGTTTCCAACCCATATTTTTCATTTTTTCACCTGATAAAGAATATCTAAAATCGTGTCTTGGTCTAGTAACTTTAGGATCTACTAATTTATAATTCAATGGTTTACCAATTATTTTTGAAACCATTAATGCCAAATCTAAATTATCACTTTCAGTATCAGAAACAATGTTATATTTTTCACCAACTTTATGATTTTCCATTAGAAATAGTATTGCTTCAGATACATCATCATTATGTAGGTAGCATCTTTTACTAGCTTCAGTTTGTTCAGGGTTAGAATGAATTTCCAACAACTCACCATTTAAAACTTTTTTAATAACAATTGGTAAATATTTTTCTGGATGTTGTCTAGCACCATAAACATTCATTGTATGAGTTATTATTAATGGAATCCTATATGTGTTCTCATAAGATACACACAATTCCTCAGCACCAGCTTTGGAAGCTGCATATGGATTTCCAGAGTTATATCTTGAATTTTCATCAAAAGTAACTCCTTTTGGAGCTGCTCCAAAAACTTCATCTGTGCTAAAATATAAAAACAATTTTAATTCTGGTAAATGTTTTCTGGCATAATCTAACAAATTTCCAGTTCCTACAACATTATCCATTACAAACTCCATTGGATACAAAACACTTCTATCAACATGAGAACCTGCTGCTAAATGAATAATATAGTCCACATCACCCAATCTACTTCTTGTATAATCGTTTACTGCAGATTTTAAATCATGATAAACAACATCTAATCTATTTTTATATTCATCATTTTCTTGAACTATTTCAGCTAATCTATTCAAGTTACCAGAAACATCTAATCTATCCAATGATACTATATCATGTTCTGTATTCTTTAATAGGTATTCTATAAAATGGTGTCCTATAAATCCAGCACCGCCTGTCACCAATATTTTTGATTTTTTCATTAAAATTCTCCTAATTTAATTATTTATAAAATCTGTAATCTGGATGTTTATTATTTGTTTTTTCATTTTTAAAACCAAGATTAGTTAACTTTTTTATTATATTTTTAACTGATTCATCATTGTAAGTAAAATCGTATTCCCCACTACAAAATAAATGAAACTCTAAACAAATCTGTTCACATCTATTCAATAAGTTTTCATCAGTTGCACTCAAAACTTCCAATTCCGAGCCTTCTATATCAATTTTCAATAAATCAATTTTTTCTATATTTTCTAATATAGAATTTAATGTAACACATTCTACTTCATATTCTTGTATTAATTTTCTACCATCATGTCTGACATTATTTTTATGTGGTAAAATAGAATTAGCTACACCTGAAAATCCATCACCTCTGTCATCAAAATCACTCAATGTCATCATCTTTTCTGATGACCAAACACCCTTATTATAAAAAGTAAATTTTTCTGAATATTTATTCTTTAATGTTTCTAACTCATTATTACATAAATGTTTAGAAGGTTCATATGCAATCACTTTAGAATTATAATTTTCTATAATTTCTTGTGAAAAAAACCCTCTATTTGCACCTAAATCAATTACAATTGAATCTGAATTTAAATTTTTATCATCAAATGTGTGTCCACATACAATTTTCATTTATACTTTCTCCTTTATCTTATACCAATCTGTTTTACACCACTCACCAAAACATTCTTTATAATAATTATGCCATGTATGCATAGCCAAAGAATGGTTCATCAACATTGGATCTGCTATAGAACAAACATCAAATCTTCCATTATCTTTAGATCTATCAGTTATATTACCCCAAGGCTTTCTTTTACCACTATAATGTATTATTTTTGTTTCATCGACAACCTTTCTAAAAAGTTTATCACCAGGTTCAAATTCTTTAGGACCAGGTCCCACTCCAAACTCTCTGTAATTATAGAAAGCTGGTACGACATACCAACCTTTTTTAGTACCATCACCACCAACCCAATATTCAACTATAGCATCTTGATCATTATATATCTTCCCATTAGATCTTTTTTTGGTTATAGAAACTAAATCATTATAAACCTTATAATCTTTTAAATATTCTTTTCCTATTACAAAAAATCCAGCATTAAATTTCCCATTATGCATCATTTGAAAAATAGGACCATCTTCTGAATTTTGACCATTTCTTCTGTTAAGTCCTGACTTATGACAAGCTATCAATGGTTTATTAAATTTTTCCTTTAACCACAATTCAGAAAAATCACCAACACATAACATATCTGAATCTAAAACAACAACTTTATCATAATCCAATTGTCTAAATGAATCAAAACATAAATAAGTATCTTGATTATTATTTCCATATAATGTTGGAATATTTTTACAAAATTCAGTATCAAATGGTTTTTCAAATATTACTTCACTGTGAACATCACTTATCATTTTTTTATTATCATCTGATAAATTATTATATACCACCTTCATATCATAATCATCAAAGTTTGGTATATGTTTTTTTAAAGAATATATCAATAAGGCACATCCCTTTGACATTCTATCATCTGTTGTTGTAAAAAATAATACTTTCTTCATAATTTCTCCTATTTATAATTTTCTATATAATCACTACAAATTCCAAGACATTCACCAATTTCAATATCAGTATTTTCAGGTTTAACACATATTGATTTTGGTGTCAATTCCTTACCTGGATAAGTCCATATAATACCTTTTGATGTTAATGTAAAATCATCTTCTTGATGCCAAAAATGATTAAATCCACCTATTAATGTAAACCACCTCATCGCCTCAAAATTCTTACAATGTATCCATAATCTTTCTACTCTTTCTTCTAACCAATGTTGAAGAATTCTATATTGTGGTTCGTCATGTCCTAAATATAAAAATCCATCTTCCATCCAGACATCTACTTCAACATCATAATCTTTATCTATGGCTTCATCAATATAATCAGGAGAATTTTCTCTCTCCTCATTTTTACCATTAATATTTCCCCTATGAGATATTAAAATCATTTAAATAACTTCCTCATATTTTTTATATTCCAATTCATTATGTTTATTTGAAGGACTACAATTATATAAATTAACACCTAAATTTTTTAACATTGGTAATAGTAATTCATATGTTATAGGTTCTGCATCAGCTCTAACTATAGAATCAACAACAACTTCATTATGATCATAAAAATGAGTTTTAGATCCGTGTTCACCATCTACTCCAATTAAATATATTTCTTTAAAACCTAAATGTATGGCTACTGAAATAGCTAAATCATTTATAACTCCATTTTTAGTCATAGAAAACTTTTTTAAATTTTCATCAATGTAAGGCTTTCTAATATCACCTTGTTCTTTAAAACCATCAAGTAGATGAACATTTTTTAATTTTTCCAATTTATTTAAAATATTTAAATCTTTAGGTTTTACAATAAAATATTTACCATCATTCATTTTATCATCTATTATCTTATCATAATTATCTACAATCATTTCTCTATCAGATACACATATATAATCAGGTATAAAATCTGAACATAATATTAAATTTACACCTATTGTAGTATGATTATTTAGTAAAGACAAATCTACTTTACTTAAACTTGGACCAGTTCCTAAAATAAAACATTTTTTATTCTTATTAAATTCATAATCCTCAATATACTCATCTATCTCCATATCAAATGGCATCAATCTCTCCAATTCTTATGTTTTATCTTACCAGGATTTAACTCACTCATCGGTAAATTAATATCAGGATAAAATACTTTTCTTTCTTTATTATAATGCCACCAATTTCCACGATTTTTACATTGTGGATTATTAAACAATTCTCTAGTCAATTTGTTATCATCATCTCTGTTAAAAAGATATCTTACATTTTCGTTTATACCCATTTCAATAACTTTAGCTCGTGCCATTCTGTGTTGATCCCACCATTCACCTTGTTTACCAATTGAATCTATTTCATCATATAATTTAGAAAATTCATCCATAATTTTGGAATTTGAAAAAAACCACCAATCTGAAATAAATTCATTACTACTAACATGAACATGACCTTTATTTCTTTGGCCACTAGCATAAAAATAATTATTATCATATTTACCAAAAATTAAATCTGTCATAAAAGATATATCAAATCTAGTCAACATAACATAATCATATTTAAAATTATTTTCTAATTCATATTTGGTTTTCAATTCTATAGATTTTTTTGTTGAATACCATCTACTAAAAGCTCCCCATCTTTTTCTATGAGTTATACCTCTGAATTGTTTCTGTTCTTCAAAAATACAATCCTTTGGTTTATATAATTTTCTCAAATTATCTTCTTGTTCAATACTCCAAGTGTGTAAAAATATATCAACATTATCATTTTTATCAAAAATATGATTTTTATAATGATTATAAGATAAATTACAATCTAAAGATTCATCAGAATCTTGCATCCAATCATGTGAATTTTGAAAGTTATTTTTCTTTCCAGCTAATCCATAAAAACAAATGGCTATTCTCATAAAATTTCCTCTAATACATTATCCCAGTTATCAAAGGTTACACCTTTATCATCAATATAAGCAACAGCTCTAGGTTTTTCTGCTGTAACTTTTGTTACAAACTTATCCATATCATATTTCTTTAACCATTCCCACACTAATTGAGTTCCAGTTTTACCATTAATTAATCCTCTATCTGGTTTAGCCTTGGCTGTGAATATAACAACATCATATTTTTTAGATAGTTTTTCTAAAGCTTCTTTTGAACCTTCAATAGGTTCACCATAACAAGTTCCGTCATAATAACCTTTATCGTGATTATGTATAACACCATCAAAGTCAACACCAATATTTTTCATTTCATCAGGAAAACTATGTTCTCTAATCTCACTATTAGTATTGTAATGAGCAATATCTTCTGGTTTATTACCACCAATTGGAGGACAAACTTTACCACTTCCATGTGTTAACTCATATTGTAACAATAAAGATAACACTTCGGCTGTATGATAATAATCACAACCCAAAACTACTTCTGTTAATCTTGGTATTCTTTCAACAAGTGGTTGAGCAGTTACACATCCTAATTGTAATCCATTAGCATAACCCCATTGAAGAGCTTTAATCAAATCTCTTGAACCACCTGAAGATGATATTCCAAATATTAAACATCTTTTCTTTTGAGCTTCTGTCATTGTAGATGTAACTTGTCTTAACCATTGAACCATCCATTGATCAAAGTTAGTATCATTAATAAGTGATGTAACTACAGTAGCACTACCAGGACATTGTGCATTTTTTGTTCCATTACTCAATCTTGTAATATCAACAGCTGCGTGGTCTGCTACTGCTAAATTACCACCATGACCAAGAACAAAAATATTATCACAACTATTAAATTTATCTTGAAACTCTTTCCATTCTTCACTGTTAACTACTTTATAATACTTTTGATCTATATTTTCAATATTTAACATTAACCTATCCTCTTAAATTATTTTTATAATAAATTTGTTCAGCTAAAAAGAAATCTAACTCTGTATCTATATCAACAGCTTCTATCTGATTCACAAGATAAATTTTTGGATTTCTACCTATTCTCGAATTATCTTTTAAAAATGCTTCTTTTGTAATACCATATAAACTTGTAGTTTCTTTTATCATAGGTTTAGCATCTTGACTTCTTGGTAAAACTTTAGGTTCATAATTAATAGGTTTATTATCAAACCAATACCAAGTATATTCTTCTACACCTGTAAACACAGAGTCATACTCTGAATTTTGTTTCATTAAATCAACACAATCATTTATAGTTTCCACCTTTAAAAAAGGTGATGTCACAAAAATTTGAAAATAAATATCATAATCAGGTTTTGTTTCAATCCAAGATTTTAATAAATCATTACCATTCGCACTATCTTTAGATAACTCTGGATCTCTATTAATAATATTAATAGAATTATCTTTACAATAATTCTTAACTTCATCTGAATCTGTATCAACGAATATGTCATCAAATTTATTAGATTTAATAACAGTATCTACAACATATCTAAATAAAGATTTGTTACCAAACAAACGAGTATTCTTTTTAGATACTCTAGTACTATTATTCTTTATTGGTATAAAACAAGCAGTTCTACTCATTATAATTTTCCAAATATCTATCTAAATCTTCTGGTGTTCCTAATCCCCACATCTTTTGAATAGGAAATACTTTTACTTTCTTATCATCACCAATAGCTTCATTAAATACAGGACAAACATAGAACTCATTATTTGTTCTTATATCCTTATCAATCATCTGTTCTGCATATTTAACATAGTCAGAACCTTTCTTCCAATAATATACACCAACAGTCGCTATATCAGATATAGGTTTCTTTTCTGCTACTTCTGACACATATCCTTTAGAATTTAACTTGGCAAATGACCATTTTGGATGTGTAGCTTTAAAAGAAAGTATACCACCATCAATATCATCTGCTGTCATTGCATACATAAACTCATTTGAATCCCATTCTACAAATTGATCTGAATTAGCCATAACTAATGGTTCATCATTATCTATAAATTGTTTAGCTAACAATGTAGTACACGCGGCTCCCTCTGTAATGCCGTCTACTTGAACAATATCACAATTATTATTTGTAATCAAATTCAATAGATACTTCAAATTATATTTTTCATAGTGTTCTTTTTGAACAATGAATATATGGCGTGCATCTATATTTAAATTTTCAACTACCGTTTGTATCATTGGTTTTCCATTAACCTCTATAAGTGGTTTTGGAAATGTATAACCAGCTTTTTCAAATCTTGAACCAGCACCAGCCATTGGTATTAATACATTCATATTTCCTCCCTGCCATTTTGGTTTTATTTCTTCTTTTTCATTGGCTAAATCTATAGTTCTTTTTATTTTATCATAAGATACATCTTCAGAATCTTCAACTGCACATAGATAAGCTCCACTACTTAATGCACCCTTTCTCCCTACATGTGAGTCTTCAACTATAATTGTTTCACTTGGATTGACTTCTGCTCTCAACATACACTTCAAATACATTTCTGAATTTGGTTTTGTTTTCTTAACATCATCTTGTGTATAAACAAAATCGATATATTCAATCAAACCTCTTCTAATTAATTGTAATCTAGCTGATTCCCTGATAGAATTAGTAGCACATGCTATTTTATATCCTTCTGATTTCAATTTTTTTAATATATTTTTCATTCTTTTATCAACTTTATAACCATCTATGATTTTTAATGTCATATCTTGTTTTAATTGCCAAATTTCTATATTTAATTTCCAAGGCAAACCTTTGTTATCTTCTAACATTCTTAATTTAGAATGAGTTGATAATCCATCATAAGTTGACAAGTGTTCTTCTCTCGAAATTACATATTTTTTATCAACTGCTGCTAAGGCCTTATTTAATGCTTCATAATGTAATTCTCTAGCATCAACTAATACTCCATCCAAATCAAATATAATTAATTTTATGTTTTTTATCATTTTCTTCCGCTCCAATACTTTATTATAAGATCATTTTTGTATTTTTTTCCTAATTTTACTATAACATCAATATCTTTGTTGTTTTTATAATTTTTAAGTGTTTTTGTTCCTATAGGTTTTACAGCACCAGATCTATTTCTTAAAACAACATTATCACTAAATTTAAAACCTAATGAATCAAAAGCTAATCCCCATAATCTCTCCATCATTTCCATTTCAGATTTATTTGTTGGTAGAATTTTATCAAAATTTAATTTTTGTAATTTATATAAAATTTCATTTTTAATTATAAACATAGGTCCAATAACTACATCAAAACCATCTTCTTTAAATTCAAAAGGTGTTTTCTTGATTTCATTTCTTGCCCATTTTGAAGTTCTTTTTCCATTCCATTCAGGCCATTCCCAATCACTACTCTTTAATATTGGAACAATATCATATTTTTCATAATCCAACAAACTACCCAATATTTCTGTAGAATCATGTAAAAAATAATAGTAATTAACCTTGTATTTCTTATAAGTTTCCCAAATTGTACCAGTCATAAAATTATTATTTTTTATATCTAATACATCTACATTAGAATATCTATCTTTTATCACATCCAAATATGATTTATCATCAGAATCACTGTCCACAACTACTATTTTATCATTATGATATTTTCGAATACTATCTATACAATTATATATAAATGGATTATCATCAGAATATTTACAAGGTATGGCAAAAATCCTTTCCATTATTTAATCTCTGTTGAATAAGTTTTGACATCCCCATTGTAATCAAATGACTTTACAAATTTCATTTTATCATCTACATCTTTATGGAATGGTCTGAAATTAAATATTAAAACATCTCTATATTTATCTTTTTTTGGAGTAGAAGCTTTGTGTACTATATTCTGGTCAAATAAAATATAAGTTCCTTTTTTACCCTTCACATTTACTTGTTCATACTCATTATCTTTAAACATCCGTATCAGATTATCTGGAATTCTACTATTTTTGAATTTTGGTGTACCTAAATTGTCTGGTGAAACCTTTGAACTTCTAAATTTTAAAGGCAATTTATTTTTAATTAAACTTGTGAATGGACCACTTTTTCCGTCAACATCAGTTAAATAAACCATTATTTTTAATTGTTCATTTACACTATTATCGATATGCCACAACCAAGAAGATTCCTTTTCAGCTTCGGTATGTATGCTTCTATAAATATGAAGATGTTCTACAATAGAAAATGATTTATAAACTTTTTTCTCCATCTCTCTTGCAAAATAATTACCCAATGTATTCAATGTTTTAATATCATGAAAATTATTTAAAGCTGTATGGAATTTATTTTCTGTTACATCTAATTTATTATCTATTTTATTAGACACTTTACTGGATATATCATCAATCAATTCCAAATAATTTGGTGGAATATTAATATAATTGTCATTATTCTGTGATGGATTAAATATATGGAGTCCAACAACATCAAAAATATCAATATCTATATTCTTAATTGAATATATTTTTCTACATTTATCATAGTATTCTTTAAATGTTAACATTACGATCTCACCAAAAAATCTGTTAATGGTTTTTTATAATCTGGTAAATTCTGATAATCTTCTTCTCTAATTTTAAAATAACCTGGTTTAAATTCTTCTGAATGTACTACCCAATTTGTAGTTAACATAGCTCTCTCATTTTTCGTTGGTTTTAATCCTTTATGATAAGCACCTGTTTGGTTTGAGATAATCATATCACCCATATTTGCAGTCATTTTTCTTATACTACTCTTTTCAAAATTGCTTTCAACCCACTCATCAGGCATTCTATGTGAATTTGTATAAAAGAAAGCTCTACCATCATTACCTTTCGGCATATTTTTTCTACTACCTTCCACATATACAAAAGGACCACCTTCTTCATCTACATCATTTAAATACATAAAACATTTCATTATACGAGGACAATTCCTATCAACATGAAACTCTTGAGTTCCCCTCGCATGAGTATTAGGATTTACAAAACTTTTTCTTAAATTCATTGTACCGAGTGCAGGATAACATTCAAAAAAAGCTGTTGCCACCATCATAGATATATCATTAAAAACTAATGGAACAACACTAGGACAATTATAAAGTGGATTTTCAACAGCCAATTCAAATGCATCTGATGGTTTATTTAACTGACTAAACTTACCTGAAGCTCCTTTTACTTTTATACCCTCATTCCATATTTCTTCTGCATCATCTCTAACTTTCTGTAAAAGTTTTTTGTCAACTACATCTTTGAGTACAACAATTCCCGTATCATTCAATTTATCAACGATTGGTTTGACATCAATTAATTTAGTTTCATCATAATCATATTGTTCTCTCCTCAATCTCCATAATTCATTAAATCTCTGTAATGAATTTGGTTGATTTGATTCGAATATATCAGGTTCATTCCATGTTTTCATTATACCATCCATCATAATCATTTTTATATTGTTCTAAATCTTTCCAATTTGGTTTCACCTGAGCATTACCTCTTGTTTCCCATTTTTTATGTTGTCCTTCTATTTTTTCAAGTGTAAGTGTAGAACCTCTTACACCTTTGTCAGTAACACCTTTGTCATCATTACTACCATTCCAATTATAGAAAAATAAATTATATTTTTTTAATTGTTCAATTACTTTTAAATCATCATTAATATTATAACCTTTTTTTGTACCATGTACTTCACCGTGAAATTCATTTATATAACTCAATGTATCTGTTTGATATAAATCTTCAATAACCTCATATTCAGCTCCTTCAATGTCTAATTTTAAAATAATATAATCATCTTTATCAAAATTATCTCGTATCCATTTCGAAAGGTGTATAGATTTTGTGGTTTGTAAAGTTACAGCTTGTTTATAAAAAACAACGCTAGCAGATTCAGTACACATACTATTGGCACCTATTTCAAGTTCATCATTATTTTTCCAAATGGCATCTGTTAGATAATTTATATTATAATCTTTATATTTATTTAAAACATCTTTTATATATTTCTTACAACTTATTTGAGGTTCAAACATATAAACTTCAAATTTATTAGAATCTGGTGTGTACTTTAAAAATTTATCAGTTGATTGACCTTTATTTGCACCACCATCTATAAAAATTTTTCTCATAATTACTTGCTCCCAATTCTACCATCAAATTGTAAATCTCTACCACCTTTATCAACCCATTTTATACCATCTGGAAAAAATGGCTTTATAACTTTAAGCCCAGCACCACTCATATATAGGTTACCATCATGTACTGATACATCACCAAATCCACCTTCACCTGGATGACTTTCACAATAATCAGTATGCATTTTTTTAACCAATTCTTCAGTCCACTTAATATCTTTTTTCTTTATTAATATACTTACATCATAAGGTTCTATACTTCCTGCTCCATCTGGATATCCTTTAAATTTTTCAGGCTTTGGAGCTCTTATAAAAGCATTAGAACAATCAAATCCAACTGAAACTAAATTATGTAATAACATACCAGTTGTCCAATGATTAACATGTCCTCCAACAATAAAATGTTTCATTGGTGGAACAGTTAATGCAAAATAACCATCTTCCTTTAAAATTCTTTTTATTTGTGACAAAAATATACCAGGATTTAACTGATGTTCCAATGTATGTGAACACCATATACAATCATATTTTTCATCAGGAATATCATCTACTATATCCAAGAAATTACCTACATAAGTTGGCTTATAACGAGGATTCATATCACATTTATGTACTTTTTTTCCACATTTTTCAAATACATCCATATGACCAATACCACCACAACCAACATCTAATACTGTTTCAAAATCTCTAGTGGCTAGTAACTCAATCATTACATCCCTAGCTCTTAATTCTTTACCATTTCGTTGGTCTTCAACACTTTTTATTATTTTTTCGATATTCTTTATTTTTTGTTCTTTAACTATATCCATAACTTTTCTCCTAATTTAAATTGCCATTCATAATCTATATCAAAACATTCCAATTCATCCATTGGATATAATTTTATACCACCTTCTTTTTGAAAATCTCCCATAAACATATTTCGCTTAATTAAATCCATTCTACTTGCATATAATGTATGTGCTGCTTTGTATGTAACTTCAACTGCTTTAGTATTCATTATAGTTTGATCTTCAGGCCACGGTGTAACTAACTTACCATCTTTATTCCAATAATAATCTTTTGTTTCTATTACACCAAATAAATTATCTTCCTCTTGTTCAATGAATTGTTTAACAAAACCATCAATTGTTTCTGGTTTTAATAATGGTGAACAACCATTTATCTTGACAACATATTTGAATGGTAATTGATCATGCCATTCATATATTTTTTGTAATGAATTATCATTGTTTGCTGATTCATAACTTCTTTCATAGATATTAACATCTTTACTCTTTGCTATATCCATAAGATCATTTTCACATACAGATACATAAAAATTGTTTTTTGGTATTATTTTAGATTGTAATACTTTATCAATAGCTATTGAAAATAAATTAGTACCATTAAAATCTTTAGTCATCTTTTTTGATACTCTTTGAGAATTTAATCTAGCCTGAATTACGAATAATATATCATTGATATTTTTCATTAATAAGAAACTCCAATCTTCTTTTTAATTTCATCTGTTAATGGGAAATGAACTTTAGATATATGTGATGTCATATTTTGATTCGAAAATTCACCTAAATTATAAAATTTAATATCAGGTTTTAATTGATTTAATACATAGTTCCAAAATACTATAAGATGTACTCTAAAAGCTTCCTTTGCTCCTGGTTTAGTTGGTCCACCTTGTGGAATTTTATTAGGTTCAAATGAATGTTTACTATTTCTAACATCTTCTTCAAATGTATAACCATCCATACCTATAAAATATATTTCTTTAAATCCTAAAAATAATGCTAATATCATTTGTCTCCAATTTGCACCAATCCAACCATAATATCTTGTAAAACAACACATATGATTTTCTATTGGTACATTTGGTACATCTGTTCTAGTACCAGGTACATTTTGATAAAATTTACCAGCTAATTCAAAAGCTAAGAGTGTATCGTTATCCAAAACATATTTTTGGAATTCTGGATTATGTAGATTAACTTCTTGACCAATAAAAGCTAAATCAACTTTTGTACGTTTTAAAACTGGATGTTCGTAAAAATGATTACAAGACCATATATAATCAACATCTAAATTTTCCCACTCACATTGATTTGTTGTTGGACCTCCACCTACTATTAATAATTTTTTATTCTTATAGTCTAAAAATCTATTTCTATTTTGGAAAACTATTTCTGAATTGCCCAATAAAAAATCTGAATAAAGTGGAAATAGTTTTCTCAAGTCATGATTCACAACATGTTCAAATGTATCTTTATTTTCTATTCTACATTGTGGTATACCATTAAAACATTCTGTTATATCTACAGCTAAACCAGTATTTCTATCAACTAATGTATCATTTATATATTCATAATTTAAATATTTCAGTTTCATTTAACCTCTCAATTTTTTAGCTATTTCTAATTCTCCTGGTGAACACCCTAACTTACCATCACCATGACAAATCTCTAATTCTCTTATACCTTTCACTAACTTAATAAGTCCTTGAGGTTCTACTGATGATAAATGATCAGTTCCCCACATTGTACGGTCTAAAGTTATATGACGTTCAACAATTGTTGCACCAAAATAAACTGAAGCTACTGATGTACCTAATCTGAATTCATGACCACTATAACCTACCTCACAATTATATTTATTCTTCAGAGTTTGTACAGCACTCAAATTTAATTCTTCAAGTGGTGCTGGATATTGTGAATTACAATGTAACAATGCATAGTTTTTATTAAGTTCACCACCCGAAAAATCTGTTCCTACAGGTTCTTCTAGAACAGAAACTGCGTGATCTATTTCTTCTTCAGTACTCATACCTGTTGAAAGGATGACTTTCTTACCAGTAAGTTTTGCACCTCTCAATAATTCATCGTTGGTAAGCATTGCAGATGGTATTTTTATATAAGGTATGTCATATTCGTCTAAAAATTTTAAACTATCCATATCCCAGGGTGAAGCGGACCACTCAATATCTCGTGAGTAACAATATCTATCAATTTCATCATATTCATTTTTTCCAAATTCAACTTTATATTTATAATCGAGATAAGTCATTCTTCCCCAGGGAGTATCTCTCATTATTGATTTTTGATGTTCAGGAACACAAATATCGGGATTACGTTTCTGAAATTTAACCGAATCACATCCTGATAATGATGCTATATCAATTAATTTCTTTGCTATACTCAAATCACCATTGTGATTGATTCCAATTTCTGCTATTATATGTGTTTTTTTCATTTATATTCCCTCATAAAATTTATTTTGTTTTTCTTGTTTATCAATATCTTTCGGATGATAAAAACAAAACTCTTCTTCCGCTGGAAGAAATGTATGTTCTTTATAACCCTCTAATATCTCATGTACTGGATTTTTCCATAAAATATTTGGTCTATTTCTCCAAATTCTACCTTGATAGTCAGGCCAATTAACCCAACCTTTTTCGTTTACTTGCCAATGCCATTTATCAATATGTTCTTGTGTTAATCCATCTACAGTATTTACTCTTGGCACCCAATATAAATCTATTGATGGATTTGCTTCTAATATTGTTTTAATATTTTTCATTAACCATTTATTTGGTAGTTCGTCAGCATCTATGTTAATAATATACGAACCTTTACACATACGAGTCAAGTGATTTTTTTGTCCAGCGTAATCTTTTAACAAATGTCTTTGTTCAAACTTGATTTCATAGATTGAAACTGCACTATCTAATATTTCTTTTGTTTTTGGATTATCTGAATAGTCATCAAGAATTACTATCTCATCTTCTTCGTCTTTATGTTCCATCAGAAAGTGAATTAAATTTAATAAAGAATCTGTTTCATTGTGGGTTAATATACTATAACTTATTTTCATCTCTCTTATACTCTATTTCGTTAATAATACCTATATTAGCTTTTTTATAGGTTCTGAATGAATTTTTATACATAGAATATCTTTTCATATTTTTCCAATCAGTTTCAGTCAACAGTGATTGTACCAAAAATTCTTTCATATAATTTAAATTAATTCCATCAATTTTATTTGATTGTTTTTCTAAAACTAAAACCAATGGTGTTTTATCATAAATATTTTTACCACGATAAGAAAATTGTATTATATCTCCAACATCTACTTGTGACATTCTTATAATCTTCCTATCTAATATTCTTCTGTGATGGCTTACCTTTCTTCTTGGCATATTATTGTTTTCTCAATTTAGGTAATCCACCTGATGTATTTGTTGATTTTTCTTTAATCAACTCATTCACATGTGACAAACCTTCTGCAAACCATTCAAAAGTTTTAGAATCGATAATATCATATCGTTTACGATAATATTTATCTTCTTGACCTTCTATAGGATAATTCTTTCGTTCCTCTTCTGGAATGTCAATCATTGGTGCAAAAGCCCAAATCATTTTATCATCTTTATTCATGGGATATAACATACCTACAGGTAAAGTCATAATTGTTGGAATCCATATTCTGTCATTTTTCTCTACAGCCCATGATTTCATATCTTCTGTAAGTTTTTTGTATTCTTCATTTTCTTCTTTTGTACCTTTATATCTTTCAGATGAAACATAACCACAGCTGATACATTGTTGAGTTTGAGATTCACCCTCCCCCAATACATGTAATGCTCTTTCATCACATAATACACATGAAGCTAATATTTTCGATATTCCTAAAGATTCCATTATAATGTAGCTCCTATTTTATTGTTTAATTTAGGTAATTCTATTTTTTGTTTTTTCTTTTTTAATTTAGGTAATGTAACCTTTACCTGTTTTGGGATTTTTCTTTCCAATATCTCCAATAATTTATTTGTCATAGCATTATGATTAAATTTTTCTCTATTTATAACCATCATTTTTTCAGATTTTTCTAAATAAGTGTTATAACTTTTATAAACATCAATAAGAGAACTATAAGCATGATTCTCACTTATATGAAACCAATGTGATTCGGGTATAACTATATCTTCCCAAACAGCAGATGTAGGAACTTGTTTCATATCACCAGGAATTAATACAGATAAATTATGATCAAGAAAATCCATTTGCCCACTCCAACCTGAAGCAATTATAGGTTTTCCAACCATACTAAACTCTAAAAGAGGTCTTCCAAATCCTTCACCGTGAGTAAATGAAACCATGCATTTTACTTTTGGATGATTATATAATTCATTCATTTCTTTTTTTGTTAAATCACCATGTAATAAATAAACTTTTGGTAATTTCCAATCTGATGGAAACATTTTTTTAACACTATCTATTTTTTTCAAACATTCCTCTTTATCTAATATTGATAAAGATGCTCCATTTGTTTTTAATATAAGTGCTGGCTGTTCTTTTTTGTTAGCAAAAGCTTCATAAAATACCTTTATAGTTCTAAAAATATCTTTTCTATCTTTACCAAAACTACCTTTATTCCACTGACCTACAAATAAAAATGCAAAATCTTCTTTAATATCATTTAACATAGTATTCATATCTGTATCAGAATTTTCAACTTTTTTATAAATATCCGTATTAACTCCTTCAAATAAGATTTCTATATTTTCAGAGTTAGCTTTCAACTCACCAATTTTTCTTTGTTGGCCATCTGGTCCTTTTTCTAATTTATCATATGTTGAATTAGTAAAACCAAATTTGGAATGATTTGATGTTGTTATAACTAAATCCATTTTGTTACAACCTTCTATAAAAGCTGGTGACACAGCATTTGTTTCAATACCAGCAGTTATACCAATATTATAATCACCAAGTTGTTCAAATTCATTTGGTATTCTAATATCAATATATACATTTGGCTTATTGTTCAGTTTTAAGTTCATACCACCAAACTGAAATGATCTTTCTTTTATTAGATTATTTAATTCAGTATTTTCACTCAATGCATTTCTAGGACAATCTCCCCAACGAACATCATTAATAAATAATTCATATTTATCATCCTGATATATTAAACTCTCAATTAAATCCCGTGCATGATCTCCATATCCACTTCTTGAACTTACAGGTGCTGTAATTAATATTGTTTGTATCATTATATAACCTCCATTTCATATCTTTTTCTTGGTTTCCATTTTTCAAAAGTTGTATCAATAGCTTCTACATATCTATCGCACATATTTTTTGAATCCATACCAATATTTTTATCTTTAACAAATTTCATACCTTTTTTACCAGCTTCTTTTCTACCTTCTGGTCCTTTATCATACCAATATCTTAATGCATCACCCGCATCTTCATATGAACATCTATCATCAAAGATATATGGTGTCATTGGTGAACCTTGTAAACTTATATTAGTTGGAAATACAGGTTTAGCCCATTCTCCATGTTCTTTATATTTACCTCTGTGATTAGAACCTAACTCAACATAATCATCTGCGGTTAGATATGTACCATCTTCTTTTTTAAATCCACATTGGTCTTGTAATCCACCAGTCGTATTTACTATGATTGGTTTTCCTACAGTTAGTGCTTCAGCAGAACCTAATCCAAATCCTTCGTTTGATGCCAAGTTAATGTAAACATCAATTGAATTATATAAATAATTTACAAATGTTAAATTAAAATCTTGTTTGATATCATATGTAAAAATTACAGGATAATCTGGTAAAAGTTTTTGACATAACTCTTTCATATCTGTTCCATTCTCATCAGATGGAGCAGCATGAAAAACTAATACACATTCTTTTCTCTGTTCAGGTGTAAGTCCATCCATAAAATGTTTATATGCTAATGCTACATCACCAGGTTGTTTTCTTCTAATATTTCTATTAAGATAAAGGATTTTAAATTTGTATTTGTCTAATCCATTTTTTTCTTCAAATCTATTATATAAAGTATCACCCTTTTCTATCTGATTAAATACATTAGAATTTATACCATGTGGAATATATTTAGTTTGCCAATCTTTATAATCATATTCTTCCAATAATCTTTTATTGATACCGTAAGTTTGTTTTGAAATTGACATAAGTAAATCACAACTTCTATAAAAATCTCTATTATATTGTGGATCTGGTAAATCATCCCATATATTTAAATACATAATTGGTATATTTACTCTCAACTCTCTTTCCATTTGATATAACCAAATCCAAAATCTTGGGTCTGTAAAATGTAAGATAGCATCTGGTTTTTCTATTTCAATTATTTCTCTTAACATATCAGGATTTCCATAACCTGATGTTGCATATATTCTTAAATATGCATCTTTAACACCTGTTTCATTAGCTGCTGCTTGATTCATATCAACAACCTTTTTATCTTCTGGATGTTTTATAGCTCCACCTACCTGTACCCAATCATATTGATGTAATGTTCCCATAACTAATTCTCTACTCATATTAGCTACTCCAGAATGCATTCTCATATCATCGGACAAAAGAATTATCTTCTTTTTTACTTTAGTTTTATTTAATTTAAGGAGTGATTTTTTTTCAGACATATTATATAACCTCTTTTTTTAATTTTTAATAATTACTACCACTTATTTTTAAATCGGCAGTTTCATTTAATTTCTGTTTAAATTTATCATCATTCAAGTATAAGTAAACTGTTCTATTCACTAATTTTTGAAATGACATTGTATCATTGACAGTTAAATATTTAAAATCACTATATAAATTTTTAAATATTTTAACTGATGTTAGTTTTGTTGTTTCTTTATTCATAAGTATTCTCCATCTTATAACTATATATTTATATATATAAATATATGAAAATAAAAAAAAAACTAATTAATTATTACAAATTTTTTATTTTTTTCCTTAGCATATTCAATAATCTTATCTGATATCGATTCTCCACTACCAAATAAAACTACCATATCACTTCTATTAGCTATTAATTTATTTCTAGCGTAGAAATGCTTCATATTCCATTTTCTACCAAACTTACTTGGAGGCAAATCTTCAGGTACATACATATTATGTGTATCATGAAATGTTGGTATACTTTCAAAATCAAATCCCCATTCTAAAGCTATTTTTTTTATATGATTATCTGCACCATATTTATAACCACCAGTTATAATTGTAACATTATTTGGATTATCTTTATATTTTTGTTTTATTAGATACATAAAATCTTTAATCTTAACAATATCTTCAAACATTTTACTACCTATCATACCAATTTTAATTTTACTCATTCAATCTCCCTTATCCCTGTTAAATCAGATGATGATCTAATTTTTTTTCCTAACCCATCTACAATATCAATACCCAATTCTTTACATACTTTTGATTCAGGTATCTCATCACTCATTCTATCTCCACCTTTAGCAAATATATCTGGTTGTATATGTCTTAAAGATTCACACTGTGATTTATCTTTGTCAATAGATAAGAAAACATGATCAACACATTTTAAAGCTGATACTATTTTCATTCTATCGTTTTCATTCATGAAAGATTTACCTTTTTTTAATTTTGCTTGTAAATCACTATTAACAATTACTATTAATCTATCTCCCAATTCTTTGGCCATCTCCAAACATTCAAGATGTCCTACATGTAAAGGATCAAAATATCCACTTGTTGCTACTATAATTAAATCTTGTTTCATTCTTCTACAACTGCCCTCCCTTTTAATTCTTTCCAATCTTCCTCTGGTCTTACATTCAAATTAGTCATCCAAGCGCCAAATAATGTTTTAGCTGGTACTCCTTTTTCTCTACATAAATCAAGTAATGCATTTAAATCTTTTGGAAAACAACTACCACCAAAACCTAATTTACCATCAGGTCCTGGTACATCCCAATGTGATTTACCCAATCTGTCATCATAAGTAGCATACTCTACAACTTTATCATAATCAATATCAAGTTTATCACATATCATCTTCATCTCATTTGCAAATGATACTTTCGTTGCCAAGAATGTATTTGTTACATATTTAACCATTTCAGCATGTGTTGAACCTGTTTTAACAATAGTTGTTTTTGGAAATATTTTACTATAGAATTGTTTTACTTTTGTAGTTGCTGGTCTTAAACCACCCAATATAATTCTATTTTGATTTTTAAAATCATCTATATAATTTGCTTCAGTTAAAAATTCTGGATTAAATACAACTTGTATATTTACCACACTTGTTCTATTTAATCTATCTGTAGTTCCTGGTGGTATTGTAGATTTTATAACTACTATTCTACCTGATACATTTCTATGTACGACTATATTATCTATATCTTTAACTATACCCTCAACTATACTTATATCACAACTACCATCTTCTTTCATTGGTGTTGGAACACATATGAATATTATATTTGATTGTTCTACTAAATCATCTAATGAATTACAAGTGCATTTACCATTTAAATCATATGTATTTGTTTTATAATATTTTTCAAATCCAAATTTTAATGCTTTTCCCACAAATCCTTGTCCTACTATTCCTACTTTCATTATCTAACTCCTTCATTACAATGTTCTGTCTGATTAAATTCACAAAATCTACAAGCCTTTTTACTTGGTGTAGCAACCATATCATTTTTATATTTACCTTCGTCAGTAAATGCTTCATTTAAAAATATATTCAATCTATTACTAACTTTATTCATACTTGGTTTACCACTTGCTGGTGAAAACTTTTGAACTCTTTTCTGTGGAAACATAGCTTCTTCCCATAGTTTTCTCTTAACAATAAAATACTCTACATCTATCTTATCTATTGGATGATTGTATTGTTTTGAATAGAATTGTTTGTACAATAATAACTGTTGAGTTTTGTTCTCATCTTTTTTCATCCACTTGTTCCAACCTCTTGTAGATGTTTTAATATCATAGATTGTAATAATATCAGTTGGTTTATGTTTTAATACTATGTCTAAATAACCAACTATTTTAACATTATTTTTTAAATCTACTTCAATTGGAACTTCACAACCAATTAATTCATATTGTCTTTTTTGAAAATAATCACCTCTTTTTTTCCTTACAAAATCTATTATAGCTACACCATCTTTAAAAAATTCATTTAAATCTTCTTTAGTACAAGGTGCTTTCCCATCAGATTCTTCAGCTATCTTAAATTGTTCTATGAGTTTATCTCTTAACATTTCTTCAAGATTTAATAAATCAGCATTCTTTGCACTATCGTTATACATTATTTCAAGATATGTTTGTAACACTTCATGCATAGCTGTTCCAAATATTAAATGTATATTTGATTCTCTTATTGATAACTTATCAACATAATTTAATTTCCACCTCAATGGGCAATCACCATACATTGATATTTGACTATATGATATTCTATTCATCTAAATTTAAACTCTCTTTTAAAAGTTTTTTACAATTACTCATAGCCATTCCCATACTTATCTTACAATTTCTATCATACATACCAAGTATTTTTATAGATTCTTGTATTTTATCTTTCATTATAGATTCTTTTCTCATTAGGTTGGCTATTAATTCTTTATATTGTTCTTTATTCATAAAATTCTTTTTTCTCTCTTTTATCTTCTACTATAATCTTTTCAATCTCTTCACCCTTATATCCATCATCAAATTTTATATATTTTAATGGCGGATGTTTAAGAGTTTTCATAATTTTTTTCTTTTCTTTTTTACTACACAATAAATACAAATATCTATGTTTCATTGTTTCATTCTTACGCCAGAAGGTATGTCCTATCTTCTTCTTTAGATGTTCAAGATTATGTGAACCATATGTTGCAAATACAGTTCTTGAATGCATCCAATCACCATCCTCTTCCAACTTAACTCCATAGTTACCAAGTTTTCTCATCTTATTGCCTTGATATATCCAATTAGTTGCCTGATATATAATTCCCATATGTCCTTGTTCTGGATCTGAATATGATATAAGTGCCTTTATATCTTTAGCGTTTTCCTGTAACCATTTGAATGTTTTTGATATGGCAATACTTTCTGTATTCTTACCATAATCATCAAATATAAATAGTCGTGTCAACTCTAAAACTTCTTCTGGATTTAATTCAGGTGATATTGATGTAGCTGCACTTCTACCAACAGGATAACCATAAACTGCAACTCCAGCCAACTTTTCTTCTTTCTCATCAAAGAATGAATGTTGGTTATCTGTTTCATAGAATATACCAAGAGCATATCTACACATAGTCCAAGTATGACTATAGTGATGTTTTACAATCATTTGTTTGGCTATTTTTTTAGAGATTTCTCTAATTACTATTTTCTTGGGATTTACTTGCCCCATTTGCCATTTTCAACTATCTGTGCTATGATTCCATAACAAGCTAAATCTTTAAATGCATCTGTGGCTGGTTCATTCTGTGCTTCTCTATTATTCTTAACTACAAGATTTAACAATCTCTGTACTTTATCGTTTATTCTAACAATCAATGCAGTTAAACTTAATCTTTTCTCATCTTCTGTAACTAATTGTGTTCCCATTGATATATTAGATGGACCATAATCCATTTGTTTTTTGCAAAATAAATCCCATTGTTCAAATTGTAATCTCTGAAATTCTTTTGCAGTTTCTGGATAATGTTCTTCTATATACTTAATAGCACTTGGATCTTTACTATACAAAGTTCCTTTCGTATATTTTGTTTTTGTTGGTTTATCTTTTATTATTTCCATTTACATAACCTCTTTATCTTTTTATTTTCTATACCATATTTTTCTAAAATTTCTATTAATTCATTATGTGATATCAATTGAAGATATTCTTTTGTTTGTAATTTACTACATTCAAAGTATTTACTAATTATATCAATCAATTCTTTATCATACTTTTTATCACTTTTACCTTTAATATATCTGTTAAATCTTTTTCCTTGTGGTAGTACATCACAATACCATTTATAAACCTCACGAGATTCAAGAGTTCCAATAGCATATTTCTGAAATACATTAACAATTTCAATGAAATCTTTATCCATAGATAACCAACGATTAATTATAAATGGACTGAATTTCTTTTGTTCATCTACTGTGAAATCATTCCAATGTTTTTTGTTAACCAATAACTGGTTAATCCAATCTATAATTGTCATCCCTTTTTCTTTCCGAATCCCCACGAACCATCTTTGGACGCAGGTTTTGCATTTACTTTAAATACTCTTTCCATATCTATATAATTTCTTGGTAATACTGTACTACATTCTTGGCAAGTAGGTGGTTTTTCATTTATACCTTGTAATACTTCTTTTTCTACTTTACATTTTGGACATCTAAATGTATAAAAAGGCATATATTATCCTAAAGTTGTAGTTTCTGCTTCTTTGAATTCTTTATTTACATGTCCACAAGCATCACAAGCAAAAACCATTATAGGTACAATTTTATCTTCACCATCAGGTGACAATATACCTGATAACTTTTTTAGTAAAATGCTTTGTTTGAATGATTCATTTTCACATTTTTCACAACTTAATGTTTTTGCATGTTTTAAATTTCCTTTAACATCATTTGGATCTACTCCAATTGCATTAATATTTCCCATTATTCTTCTCCCTCGTATGTTGGTGTAACATCTGTTATGATACACTCGTTTAATTTCCATTTAGTTTTAGATATAACATCTTCATTTTCATAAGGTGGATTAAATAATGTTATATACATTGTTGGTTTTTCCATATCTTTATGTTCTACCTTGAATCTTCTCATTTAACTCTCCTTCACTATCGACATTACTTCATTTATACTCATTATAACATAATCTTCACCATCAATCTTATGTTCTTGTTTAGCTGAATGTTTACTATATAAAATAGTATCACCTACATTAACTACGACTGGAATAAGTGTTCCTGAAGATGAATACATACCTTCACTAACAGCTACAACTTCACCTTCAAGTAGTGTACCATCTTGTACTGTATCTGGTAATAGTAATCCACTTTCAGTTACTTGTTCTTCTTTTTCTTTCATCGGTTTTACAACGATTTTATCGTTTACTGGTTTTAATCTCATTTAATTACCCTCAATAATCTTATTATTAGTGACATGAAGTTGATTTCCTTATCAACTACATTTACATCTTGATATTGTGCTTCTGCTATATTCAAAATACATTCTGCTACTTTACCATTACTATAAGTTTCCACTTCATCATATAATAACTTATATAATTCTGAATAATCACTTATAGAATTATCTGCAATTAGCTTTCTTATATCATTTAATTTACTATTATTAGATAACATTTCTAACAATTGTAACTTATAGTTATTCTGAATTATAGAACCTGTATCAATCTTTAATTTACTATCTACAACTTGTCTTTGAGCTGAATTAATAACTCTACGAATATCAGGATAACCTGCATTCACTATAAGAGCTACATCATCAAGTTCATAATCAGAACCCTCTTCAGTTAATATATGAACCATTTGTTGTGCCACCTCTTTCTTTGAAGGAGGTACAACTTTATATGATTGACATCTTGATTGGATTGGATCTATGATTCTCTCTACATAATTACAAGTCAATATAAATCTACAATGCCTTGAAAATGTTTCCATTAGGTTTCTTAATGCAGCTTGTGCATTTGGTGTAAGATAATCACACTCATCAAGTATGATAACCTTTAATGATCTAAAGCCTACTGATGAAGCGAATGTTTTTACTTTGTTTCTAACATCATCAACTTTGTTTTCATCAGAAGCATTGATATACAAATAATCACAATCTATATTATTCGTAATAATCTTTGCCAATGTTGTTTTACCAGTACCAGCCTTTCCATAAAGTAAAAGATGAGGTACATCTTCTGATTCAAGATATACCTTCACCTTACTTTTAAGATGCTCGTTACCAATATAAGTTGATAAATCAGTTGGTCTGTATTTTTCTACCCATAAAGAATGTTCACTCATTAGTCAACATCCTGCATAGCAACAATATGATATGTAGAATCATATTCATCAATTTTAAAATTTACTTTCGCCAAACCTTCAGTAGAAACTTCAAGAACTGCTGATGTACATTCTTTATTAGCTAATAATATTTCTCTGAATAAATTAGCATTAAAAAATATTGGTGTATCTATATCAGTTTTATCACAATTAACTGGTATATTAACCCTATTTGTATTAGTATTTGCATATCCAATAACAAAACTAACATTACCACCTGAATTAACTACAGCAAAACTATCTACATCATTTAAAGCTGATTTACCTTTGATAAATGAATTGATAAAATTACTATCCATTTTAACAGAAGTTCCAAATTCAGGTAATCTTTTGAGTGCTGGTGGATCTGGTATTACTGATAAATCTGAAAGATTATAATCAATAGAAACACTACCATTCTTAACATTAAGTGATATAAATCTATCACCTACACTTTTTAAATTCATATCTACATTATCACCCAAAACACTTAATAATTTTTGTAACTGATCTGTTTGATAAACTCCTAATTCTGAAGTTTCAACGTTTATATTATCAACAGAAACAGTTCCCAATAATGATTTATCAGGTGTAATGAATGCAGTTGATAATGTATTACCATCTGATTTCCACTTCACACTATTTACATTTCCACCCAAACTATATTTTTGAATGAATTTGTCTAACTTACTTTTTTGCATCTTATTCTCCTATTTAGAATTTATTGTTTTAATATAATACTTTTTATCTATATAAGTCAAGCTTTTTTTTTATCTCTACCATAATCATCTTCCAACCGAACAATATCATCTTCACCGAAATATGTTCCTACTTGAGTTTCAATAAATATTAAATCTTCTTTACCTTCATTCTGAACTCTATGTTTAGCTTCTATTGGTATTTCTATTACTTCACCGACTCCATATGTAACTTCATGATATGATGTTCCATTTGGATTTTCTATTGTAGCACAAGCTTCACCTTGAACTACAACCCAAGCTTCACTTCTCTTATGGTGATATTGATAACTTAATCTTTGTCCTGGTTTTACTATTATTCTTTTTACTTTACAATAATCTTCATCAAGTAAAATTTCAAAACTTCCCCAGGGTCTTTCTTCTTTATAATTCATTTAAAAAAACCTCTCTAATGTATTTTTTTTATCTAATGGTAAATTCCAATCTAAAGCCTCATAAAACATCTTTATTTTCTTTTCTAAAGCACCTCTATATAATTTTTCATAATCAATATGTTCTTTTATAAAGTTCATTATTTCTGGTGGATCATCATAACCTTTGAAAGCTATTGATTCTATACTAAATGGATTATCTTTTAAATACACCCACTTTATTTTCTCACTACCTCTGATATCTTCATAATTTGTTAACTTGTAATGTTTTAATAAATCATTATATCTTATTGCAGCTTTAACATGTACAGGTGCACCTTTCTTTAAATCAGTAAATCCTATCTTTAAATTAAACTTACCTCTCTTATTTCTATTAGTATATTTTTTAATACCTTTAACACCCGTTGGTAAAGCTATATTTTCCAAAGAAAATTCTTTCATATCAGTTTTAAAATTTAAAATCTTATTATCTATTATATCTTTATCTTCATTAGATAATATATTTTTAAGAACATCCGTCATCAATTCCCTCATAGCCTTTGGAAAATTACTTCTGACGATATCCAATCCTTTAACATCTAACTTGTCACATTTCACACCACCATCATTTATAATCCATTGTCCGTATCTTTTCTTTGTAACCCAAAATGCTGACTTGGCCACACACTCTTGTTTAATATCAAATCTGTGACCACCTCTAACATTTAATAATCTTTCAGCAAATAAGTCATAAGATTTATTGATATAATCTTGAACATTTCTGGCCACAGAAAGAATTTGTTCTGTCATGAACTTATCATCAGATAAATCTGCTTCTGGATAATCTTTCTGAATCAATGGAATTGAAGGATAGAATACTGAATCTGTATCTGTGTAGATACAATAATCTTTATTATCACCAAGTTTATTATTGTAGTATCTGTTAGCTATTTTTTCTGTAAATTTAATTAATGATTGACCTGTGACTGTTGTTGCTTCTGCATTATCAATATCATAAAATCTGAATACAGGTAATCCCAATACTCCATAAAGTGAATTAAGAATAATCTTTTGAATATGTTGTCTTCTTTTAAAGTATCCATGTTTTTCATCATCACCCTCTTCACCATATTTTTTCATAAGTTTTTTATATTCAACTCTTTCATCAAACCATTTTTCTAATAATACAGGTATTAAACCTTTTTTATCATAACGATACATTATACCATTTGATGATATAGATACTTTATTATTATCAAACATTTTTTTTAATTGTTCTTGTGTATATTGTCCTTTTTCTTTACCATTAACTTCAAGTGTATATGTTTTTGGTGTTCCTTTAATAAACTCCTCAGCATTCCAACCTACCAATTTACCAATCTTTGTTTCAGGTGATATATTCAAAGTCATAATAACTGAAGGATACATAGATGTTAAATCTAAATCAAATACCCAATCATGCCTACCAGATATTGGATCTTTAACATATGCACCTGAAAATTTCTCATCATTGTTTTTCATCTTCGCACCAAATTGTTTATTAGGTGCTACTACACCAACCTTTTTCATATAAACCAACATCGCACCTTCCAAATATCTACTACTAAAAAAATTATCTTCATAAGGCACATGTCCTAAATGTCCTACACCACGAGCTAAATCAATAAATTGTAATTTATCATCAAGTGCTTTTACAATCTTAACATCGTTCAAGTTATATTCAATATACTTGTTTATATCTGTTTCATATAAATCTTGTAATGTTCCTTCATACTCAACCTTACCAATACCAACCTCTTTTTGTCCTATAGCATCCAATCTATATGAAGACTCTTGTGTATATGTAAACCATTTATATAACTTTAAATAATCAAGACACGAAACACCAGCTATTTTATACATACTTCTCTGTTCATTCCAATAAACTTCTCCTATTGGTGATAAACAATTAGCAACTTGTTGTCCTAAAACTCTCTGTGTTCTATTATATAAATAAGGAATATCAAAACCATCAGTATTCCAACCACTCAATATAGTCGGATTTATTTCAAGGTATTTTTGGTAAAACTTTTGTAGTAATTCTTCTTCTGATTGGAATGATTCTACGACATCTGTATTTGGAACATCACCTAATACATAACAATGATATGAATCTGCAACTTTATCATAAATTGCTATTGCAGTTATTTTATTTTCAGCCTTATTAGGTTCTGGAAAACCATCTTTAACTTCTACCTCTATATCGAAAATTAATTCTTTATGACCAGTAGATGGTTCATTGGAATCACCATACTTATCAACCAATATTCTTGTTTCTATTGGAACATCACTTTCAAAAACATTACCTTTTTCTAAATCTTCTTGTGTCCAATAATTTACTTTTTTAAGTTTATCACCATATAATGAACGATATGTTCCACCAGCAAACTTAATATATGAATATGGTTTATAGTTTAATTTTTGATAACCTTCTGTGTCATCCCAAATATGAACTTCACAACCTTTTTTTAATCTTTTAACAAATATGTTTTGGTACATATTTTAATATACAACCTTTTTAAATTTAAAACAACGTTTATTTTGCAAAATACATTGATTTATCTAATTCTTGTAATCTTCGTTCAACTTCTAATTCAGGGAAGTTTACTTTCAACCACTCAACTGCTCCTCTGAATGTTGTTCCTATTATTTCACCTATTAATTCTATGACATCAAGAATATTTAAAATGCCATCTTGATTCATATCAGCAATTAATTCTTGTTGATTTGTTGGTTCTTCTATATATAAAAGAAAATTAACCATTACAATTATATCAGTTACATTTAAAACACCATCAAAATTTAAGTCTCCATATAATTCCACTTGAAAATCATGATCTGGTTCTCCAATATAACTAAAAAACCATTCTAATTTTGAATGAACTTTTGAGTACACGCCCGGGTACTGAGCTTCAGCTCAACCATATCCCCAGCTAACTATCCCGATTAACTCGTAGTCCCCTTCAGAATTTGTCATAATCAGGGGGCCTCCAGAATCACCTTGACAAGAATCTTCACCACCATTACCATCACCAGCACATATCATATTATTAGTGATTTCTGAATTGGAATAACTACCACAACTATCGTCAATAGGAACATCTACTTCAAGTAATACATCCGAACCCCATCCACCAGATGATGTTGCTCCCCAACCCATTGTTGTAGCCATTACAGGTTCATCATCATGTGAACCATCAGTAATTAGTCTTATAGGTTCAAAATTTGTAACTGGTTGTGTTAAATGTAATATAGCATAATCATTATTTAATGACCAACTACTATAACTTGGATGTGTTATAATTTGATCTACATATCTTACCAAATAACCTGATGTTCCATTTAAATCGTGCATACCAATTTTAATTTGAATATTATTGGTATTTTCACCTTCAACACAATGAGCAGCTGTTATCACCCAATCTTCTCGTACTAAAGAACCACCACAAAAGTGGCCACTCTGCCAACCACTATTATATTGTAATGAAACCATAAATGGATACTTACAATCAGGACAAGCTGGATCTACTTCTTCTCCACCTACAATCATTGGCCAATGTAAATTATTACCTTCTTGTTCACTAGCCATCATAAGATTTACATCTTCGGGTGTTACACAACAAGGTACTGGTGTTTCTTCTGTTGTGTTGTCCGACATTCTATATTCATTTGCAACAGGATTTGAATCGTTGTCACAACTGAATAAAAATAATATTAATAATAAAATTAAATTTTTCATTTCTTTCTCCTAGTTTGCATACAATCATTTAATTCTTTTATACCATCACTTGCTGTTGTTTCACATAAGAATGGAAATACTGCATGAATTAATGCACATAGTGATAATTTTAACAATGTACAATGAAACTTCATAGCACAACACATATGTTCAAAGTATGTTTCATTAACTTCTTTTGGATGTTTTGTAAATATATTTTTCATTTTATCCCCCAAATACTTTTTTCTTTCCACCCTCATATTCATAAGCGTGTCCGTTTTCTAATAACAATTGATTAACTGATTTTTCGTGTCCTTTTACGAATAACTCACCTAACACTCTACCATATTTACCAGTTCCATATGAGATAATTGAAAACTTACCATCATCTGAATTTTCTAATAAATCTTTTGTGAATGCTTTAGCAGCTAATCCTTTTTTCTTTTCATCAAGGTCACGAGTTCTACTTTCCCAGGTGTCCACACCCTTAAATCTAATTCTCTTGTGCACGAAAGTTTTAAAACCCAAATCAATAAGAGCGTCACAAGTATCACCATCGACAACTCTGTCCAATTTACAACTATATCCATATTTTTTGACTTCTTTTCCCATTTTTTCTCTCCAGGTGTTTATTATATAATTCCCTAACATCATTTCTTTCTTTTAATATCCCTAACCAATCTTGTGTTGGTATTTGTTCTGATAACCACATCTCTAAATACATTTTTGCTGGTACTTCACTCATTACACCTCCTGTGTTTCTTTTATTTCATTAAAATCTATCTCACAAGTATCATTGTTACAGAATTTTTCAACTTCTGCTTCATTACCTTTTACTTGTCTGAATGATAGATAACTTAATTCACTAACCATCTTGTTGTATTTCTTTTCAGTTATTTCTTCATAAGGCATTTGTTTATATGCACCTATATCTGTTTTAGGTAGTAAAGAAATACCTTTTAATTGATACTGAAAGTAATCAAGTGCTGATGCGATATGTTTACCTTCTTTTTCTGGATCAAATGTTACAGTACAACTTACTTGATTATCTGCCCAATTCCTCTGCATAAATGCAGCTAAACACATTTGTTCCCACATTGACACATCATTGACAGTTCGTATTCCTTCACCTACATCAACAGGAACATCAACTACAACAGTTGAATCCTCACTACCGAAAGCAGGTTCAATTTTGTAACCAGCTTTTTCCAATGGTTTAAGCAATGGTGAATTTACTGATAACCTGATTCTCCTAATGTAAAACCTGCTCTCTGGATAGTGAAGTCCTGGGGTGGAGCCCGCCAATAATGAAACTGTACCACTTGGTTTAACTGATGTAGTTTTTATACTACGAGGAACAGCTAACCAATCTGAATATCCTTTGTCATATTTTTGTATAGCATTGTATCCACTCTCTAACCATCTTCGTAACTCACCTTGTCCTCGATGAGTAATAAATTGTGCTATACCACTTACTGAACATCCTATTCTTCTATTTCTTAACATCACACGATTTGTTTCTGCCCAATGTGTTTTTCCTAATGTTACTGTTTTTGCATATAGATATGCATATTTTAATGTTGTTATATAATCATCTAAATCTTTATGATTATCTGGAAATGTTTCTACAAGACAACATAACTCATAACTTTCTAATGTCTGTTCAAGACAAGGATTACCACCAGCTGCTCTGTGATCTTTATCATCACCACCATTCTTCATTCTTGAATAATGTTTCATATTTTCTAACCAAGCCAAACCAGGTTCACCATTGTCTGTAATTCTTTCAGCTATATCTTTATAATCCATACCCAACTCAGCAAATACTGAATTGTTAGATGTCCAACCATACATTTCTCTATGAGGATTTTTCTTATAATTTTTTAAATTTATATATTCTTCTGATGTTGAATCACCAAATACTATTTCAGCTGTTCGTCTTACATTACCTGCTACAACACATTTACCAATCAGATTCATTATATCTACAATTGTAGTTATTGATATTGGTTCACCAACATTTTTATCTAAACATCCTCTAACTGCATTATGTACTTCTTTTAAAGGTTCAGAACCACTCGACACACCACCAAATCCTTTGATTGGTGTACCTTCTTCTCTTATTTTAGAATAATCAAAATCAACAGGAGTTATACCAAGAAAATATGAATCAAGTAATCTTCTCATAGATTCAACCCAACCTTCTCTTGTATCAGGTATAACATATATTTCGTGTTCTCTGTCATCTTTTGGACCTCTTATAACAAATTGTTCTGCACCTTTTGTATCAAATCCCACACCAACACCAACCATACTTGCATCCATTAAGAAACAAAATGGTTTAGCTAAATCTTCTTTTAGATTGTTAGTTGATACAAATGCACAATTATTGAGAGCAGCATATAAACCTCTTTCTTCTGTTATAGATGTTCCCATAGCCCATAAACCACGACCTGGTGGTAGGAATTTCATATTGAATATTCTATCATACATTTCCTGTGCACTTCGTTGTGCTTGCCACGCGTTCCACCCCAAATGGTGTGATTCTATCCATCTCTTTTGCATATTATATGTGCCTTCAACAACTCTACGAACTGTTTCCCACCACATTTCATTTTTACCATCATCTTTAATTCTTGAATAAGTTCTCATATAGACAAGTTCTCCCAATCCGTTGAATCCGAATGGAGGTCTTTTTCTTTTGTATCCTTCTATAAAATTATCAGATAATGCAAATCTTTTGTATTCCATTAATTTATTTCTCCCTGAATTTTTATAATGCAACCTTTTGGTTGGACATATATAAATATTTCTTTTTAATTTTTTTATTCAAACAATATACATAAATGTTTTTAGGTTTTCTATCAACATAAAATATACCATCATCTTTTGCCCCAGCCTTTTTAGCTTCCCATCTTCTTTTCAATGCTCTACCATAAGGTCTGTGTTTATTGTTCATTGAACGGCCGTGAAACTCTTTTCCATCAACCATTAACACCCTTGATGCAGGTGATTGTCCTATATTTATAAAGTTACTAGCTTTATAAATAGTTCCTTCATGTCCTTGATGTAAATCAGAATACGATATTATAACCTCCGCATCTGTATTCTGTTTTAACCATCTCAATGTTTTACCTATAAAAAAACTTTCTGTATTTGTAGGTGTATCATCTATACAACATAATCTTCGTAACTCCCAACATCTCAAGGGATTATCTGGATGATATTTTTTAGCTGTATCTGGCATTGCTGGTTGTCCATATATAGCAGCTCCAATCATTCTTGGTAAACCAAAGTTACCATCAGGTGAATACAAAGCAAAACATTGTCTGTGTTGTATACCACCAGCATAATGTGAATAATGCCATTTTTCAATAAATGGTGTAACCGCCTTTTTATGCACAGCTTCTATTGTAAAATCTCTAACTTTCAATAATAACTTTCCTATCTAAACTTTTAACATAAATATGCTTTGGTGGTAATTGTTCTGTCCAAATATTTTCATCTTTATCTTTAATTCTTTTTCTAATCTCATCACCTTTAGGACATTTTTTAGTTAACATCCTCTGATGATATCTTTCACCATCAACCATCAATGCTTTAGCACCAGTTGTCATACCTTTATGAATAAAATTAGTAGCTTTGTATATGATACCTTCATGTCCTTGTGCTGTATCAGCAAAGGAAACAATAACTTTATAATCAGTATTCCGTTTTAACCATCTCAATGTTTTACCTATAAAAAAGCTTTCTGTATTCTTGGGAGTATCATCTATACAACACAATCTATTTAACTCTAAAACTTTATCTGGATTTTCCAAATAATATTTTTTAGAAACATCAGGCATAGCAGGTGTTCCATATATCATAGCTCCTATCATTCTTGGTAATCCAAAAGGTCCGCCATCAGGTGAATATAATCCAAAACAATAAGATATATGTATCCCCCTAGTCGAACCAGAATAATGGTGTTTTTTTACAAAACTTTTCACAGAATTATGATTAACCAATTCTACTGTAAACTCACTAACCTTCGACATACTCTATATTATGTGAAGATACCCAATAATCTTCTGGTATTTCTATGTATCCATATTCCATTATTTTTTACCTTTTTTAGGTGCTTTACCACCAACCCAAGCTTCATTTACACCTTTGGTAGTAGGGTCATCTGCTAGATACCTACCCTTTTTACCTCTAGCTCTTTTAGGTTTTTGTTTTGTATACATCATTTTCATCTCTTTTTCTAAAGCTTTATTTACTTTAGGTTGACCAAATGATGATAACCAACCAACTAACTCTTTACAACCACCAACCCACATTGTTTTTATATCGTCTTTCAACGATGTTTTATTTGCCATTATAATTTACCTCTATTATTTTTCCAAGTTTTAATTCGTATTCTTTCCCTATAGTATAACCTTTATACTCAACTAACATAGTTGGGGCATCTTTAGCATAACCATTTCTAAATTTAATTACATCATACTCTCTGTTTTCAATTCTTCTTTTCCAATAATCAGTTTTATCTCTGTATTCAATAGTTTTATTTCCTTCTGATATTTGATCAAAATATTTTCTGAATAAATTTAAATGTAATACTTTACTCATTAAGCTCTACCACTTAATCTCAACCATAAACCTATCATTGCAGAAAACACTATTAACCACATTACAGTGACAAAAAATCCATTAGTAAAAATTGAATACCAAACTAATATACAACTAATAATTAATGTAATAAAAACCATTACCTTTGTATAATCTATTGAATCGTGTTCTTTATCAATCATCCATTAAATCCTCATATTTACTTGCTAACATTTGTTTAACAAGATTATCTCTGTTATTTATTTTATCCTGTTGTGCTCCTCCATGAAAAGTTTTACCTTTATGTATCTCAATCTTACCTATATTAGTATTAACCATTGCTGGGAATGTTAAACCATCAGGACCGAATCTGTTTTTAATAACATGAAACCTACCTGTGTTACCTATCTTATCCTCTACTTTTCTTGATAACGACATCACGAAATCAGCCGTCATCACTTTCTGATATGATTCAGATACTTTTGTAGCCTCAATCACATCTTCATCGAGAGCACTTCTATTTGCTTGTGATGCAGTCCATATTGGAACCTGAAACTCACCAGCTAATCCTCTTAAATCTTCATATATATTTCCAAGTGCATGTCTTACTTCTCTACTATTTCTGGTATCTCTTAATATATCAGCATAATCTACAACTACCATATCAAAATCTTTTCCTAATGTTTTCATTTTTTGTAAGTGTGCTGATATCGTATGAACTGAAGCTGATTTAGTTGGAAAATATTTTATTGTTAAATTACCAGATAACTTATTTAATTCTGAAATAACTTCATCTTTATTATATTTTAAATTTTGATTTGCTAATCCCGTTAATACTGAATCATATCTCAAACCTACATAAGCTTCATTTAACTCTAAAGTAAAATGAACAATATTTTTACCCATCTTTATAGCTTTTGATCCTAATGCTGATAATACCCAAGATTTACCAATACCTGCTGGTGCTACAATCACACCAAGTTCACCATGACCTAAACCACCTTGAGTTAGTTCATCAATTACAGGCCAAGAAGTTTTTATAGTTTCTCTGGCTGTTTCTGAATATCTTTCTTCTACATCTGTAATATAATCATGCCCAATATTTCTTTCAGTACCAGCTTTCATAGCATCATCTATAATAATTTTAATTTGTTCATAATCACCTTTAGATTCTAATATATCAACCGATTGTATAATAGCATTTTTAAGTGTTTGATTTTTAAAGAAATCTAAAACCTTATCTTGTACAAAATCTAAATCAGGTGCTTCCATATATCTAAATACTTCTTTTAATGTTTCTACAATAGTTGTTTTTAATATATCATTTTCCACCTCATTTGTTTTTACTTTGAATACATCAAGTGTTATAGGTTTTTTATACTCATTAAAATATTCTTTACATTGTTTAACAATCCATTTTAAAGCATCACTATCGTAATGATTTTCATCTAATATATCAATAACTTGTTCAATAAAATTAGGTTTAGTCATTAAACAAACAATTGATTTTATCTGAAAATTATGTCCAAATTTTTGTAATCTATCTTCCACTTAACCCCCTAAATCTATCTAATCTCATAAATTCCATAATCCAAGAATCAAGATTAGGAATTGCTGTTGATAATTTATCCTTTAAAAACATTGTTTGAAATCTATACTTTATTAATTGTGGAATATCACTATTCACAGCACCTTGTATCTTTCTCATTGCATGTTTTGGTATATCTACTTTTTGTAATTGCATTAATAAATAATTCCTCTTTATTAAGTTACTACCTTTTTTTATATTTTCCAACAGTTTTATTTTAGAATCTGATTTTTCTGCAAATTCTAATAAATCTTTTGCAGTAAATTTTTCTATATCGGAAAATTGGGGGCAGAATTTTTTCAGAGTTTTAAGTCCTGCACCTCTAATTCCGTCTATATTATCTGATTTGTCACCATCTAATATTCTGTATGTTAGTATATTATGGGAATGTATACCATATTCTTCAAATATTTTTTCTTTGGTATAAAGTTTCTTTTTTGTTGGACTCCATACTTTCACTCTATCATCTACAAGTTGTAAAAAATCTTTATCAGTAGACATTAATATAATATCACTTTCAGATAAAAGTTGTTGTGATATATAAGCCATTCCATCATCAGCTTCTATCCCATCAACACAAATTAATGTAACAGGTAATTGTTCTAGGTACTCAACTACTCTACCCATCTGTTGTAACATAGATTGTTCTTCATCTTGTGGAGCTGTTCCCCAATCCACATTACGATTTAATCTTTTCTTTACTTTACGAGTTGCTTTATATTCAGGATATATTTTTTGTCTTCTACTACTACCATGCTTACCATCGAAAACGATGATACACCTTGATGGTTTTAGGATATCACAAGTATATCTTAATGACTTTAGAAATCCTATCATACCACCAATGTGTAAACCATCATCATTTATCGCTGGGTTAACAGAAAAAGAACGAATGAAAGTATTCAAACCATCAACGATTAAAACTCTATCGTTTAAATGTGTTACTGATTTTCTTTCTTGTCCTTTAGTTTGTTCTAAAAATGATATAAATTTTTTATTTAAATCAGTTTTAGAGTTCATCTACAACCTCATCGGTTTCTACTACATCATCGACACCAAGTTGTTTTGAATCATACTTTAGAATACAAGCTTCACAGATTCTATCATAACAATATTGTCTTAATTCAGAATTTGTATTCATAAGATTTTCAAAATCTTTTGATTGAAACTTATGTTCATTGATTACTTCACCTGTTTTCACATCAGTTTCTTCTAATGTATACCAAGAACCACCAACCTTAACAATCTTGTGTTCTTTCATTACATTTAACCAACTACCATAATCATCAATACCAGTATCAAAGAATAATGGAAACTCTGCAGTTCTCATTGGAGGACCAAGTCGATTCTTAATCACTTGTCCTTTTATCTTAATACCAATAGTATTTTTTTTACTTGTATCTTTGATTTGTCCTGCATTTTTAAATCTAATACGAGTTGAAGCATGAAATGGAAGAGCCTTACCACCTGAAGTAGTCCAAGGATCTCCAAACATTACACCTAACTTTTGTCGTAATTGATTTGTGAAAACCAATGCAACTTTTTGACGAGCAATCATTTGAGTAATCTTTCTCATAGCTTTACTTATAATAATCGCTTTCGCAGTAGCCCAACCATCTTTGTCAAAGTCAGCATCCATCTCTACTTTTGTAGAAGCTGCAGCTAAACTATCAACAAGAATAGTTACTAATTTATCTTTGTTTGATTCTCTAATCTTTGTAACGATTGTTTCAATAGTATCAAATATTTCTTCAACAGTTTCAAGATGTATATATAACATTTTAGTTGTATCTACACCAATTGCTTGTAGAAATTCAGGTGATACTGCACTCTCTGTATCTATGTAAACTGCTACACCATCTTTCTTTTGTGTTGAAGCTAATAAATGAGAACCTATTAAAGATTTACCACTACCTTCTAAACCATTTAATTCAGTAATCTTACCTACGGCAACACCACCATTTGGTCTGTTGGAAATGGCAATATCCAACATTGTTGAACCTGTTGAAATCCAATCCGTTACATCAGTTGGATTATCATCACCATCAAGAAAGTATGCTACTTTTTGATGTTTGAATTGTTTATTCAATTCAGATTGTATTACTTTTGCTAAATCTTCTTTAGACATATATTTTTCTCCTATGATGTTATGAGTGGGAGAGTGATGCTATGAATACTTATATTCAATGTGAGAAGTTTCATGTGTGAAATGTGCATCCCACTCTTAACAATGTGATTATTGATTAACTATTAAACAATTGATCAAATGCATCTTCAACTTTTTCTGTTGATTTCTCAGCAGTTTTAGTAGTTTCTGTATTTGTTGTTTTAGAAGTTGTTGTATTCTCTTCGGAACTTTCTTCACCAGGGTTTAAAAAGTTTTTAAGAGCTTCTTTTAAATCATCATAAGATGGTTCTGTGTAAAGTTCTGATAAGTTAGATTGTTTATTTAACAAAGTATCTAAAGTTTCAGAATTTTCTACTAATTGTGTTTGATTAGGTTTAACACGAATTGTAGTTTTACCATATTGATTTCCAGCCTCAGCAGGTGTGATTCTTTCCACCATAATATCTCTACCATTTGTTGGATCTGTAATATCACCATAATCTGGATCAGCGATTATTGATAATAACTCTTGATAAACAGTTTTACCAAAACCCCAAAACTTAACACCTTCGTTTTCTTGTCCTCTTACGATGACAGGAGCGAAAGTTCTCATTTTAGGTTCAAGTCTTTTACCTTGAATCCATTCATCTTTATCACCAGATGATTTTAGTTTATTTGCAAATTCTTCAACTGGATCTGGTCTTCCAAATGATGCGGGTGATAAATATGTTTTATTACCTCCCAAACCATAATGAAAAAATAATTCAATAAATGGATTAGACTTATTATGTAAATAAGGTACAATTCTTATTATTGATTTTCCAGGTTGAGGTTTCCAAAAGTTATCTTTTGTTGATGAAGTAGATTGTAATTGATTTAATCTACTTTTTATTTGATTCATATCCATATGAATATTCTCCTATGTTTTATCTTTTATTGTTTATTATTTATGGTTCATTAAAAACCATATAACCTATTTCTATAATATATATAAAATATATTACGTAAGTCAACGTTTTTTTTTAATTATTTTTGATTTTCTTCTTCTGTATGTGAACCTTTGAACCAAAAATCCACTACTTTACCGAAAGATACAAGAAAACTACCAATAATTATATTTAGTAAATCTCTAAATTTATCATCTAATGTGAATAGGTCTGTGAATAATAACCATACAACCCAATAGAAACTACCAAACATAATAGCAGTTAAGATAAATCTCATCCAGGTTCTTCTTCTTAATATATCTGGTAACTTATCCTTCTTTATTGAATTTACATTTAATTCTAAATCGTCAAGGCTCATTATTTTTTACTCATCTTTGTTAATATGTTTATTATTCTTTCAACATCTTTTTCTAATTTTGTAACTCTTTGTTCTAACTCACTATGATTCTTTTCTGTGAGGTTTAACTTATCATCAATCTGATTCTTAACTATATCAGGAACAGGTAATGTATCTACTAAACCTTTGAATATCTTTTTACCTATCTTCCTAGCTGGCTTATCGTGTTTGGCATTCTTAACACGCTTCATCTTTCCAAATAATCTACTCTTCTTCATTGTTTATTTGTCCACCTATAATAGTTTTTATCAATTGGTCATTTATTCTAGCGACACCTTCTGGAGGATCTGTTCCTTCAAACTTAACCTCAACCTCAGCCATATTACTTGTATCTGTTGAATCCATATCAATACTTAATGCACCAGTAGTTTGATTACCATCAGTTCCTATCTGTTGTGTTAAGTTGGATGGTGTATCAACCTGTTTACCAAGTTTGACTTTGAATTTCATATTAAGTTCTTTAATCTTAATACTTGATATTGGTGTCATAGTAATTAAGGGAACTTTTAAATATTCAAATTCTTTTTCTGGGTGTGTTGAAGGTATCTTTAAATCCATTGTAATAGGTTCACCTGTATCATCGTCAAAATACAAATCAACCATATCGATATGTTGTTTCTCTGCAATTCGTTGTGCAGATATAACGGCTTCATTTAAACCAGCTAATAACTCGTCTAAAAATCCACCGTTAGTAGAAACATTATCTCCGAAATCTGCCATATTTAAAACCTTTTAATTTACTTATAATTATTTAGAAGCAGAACCATCAGCTGGTTGTATTGCTTCACCTAATATATCTAATACTTTCATTAACCCTTCAGGAGCTCCATCATCTTTAGCTAAAACTTTCACTTCATATTTAGCTGATGTATCAGAACTTCTTTGTGATGTATTTTTATTAGATACTGAACCATGAAACTTAACTTTTGCACCCCATCCAGACCAACTAGCATCTACTGATGCTTTTTTATTTGTTTCACTTGATGAAGCAGAAGATGCTTTAACTTCCATATTGAAATTAACATCAACTTCTTTAACTTGTAAGTTTGGTGATTTAACTATTGATAACAATGGAACATCTAAACTCATATCTTGTTTAGACCAAGTATCAGTAGTATTACCATCTTTATCAGTTGTAGTATTCTTTACTGGTTTTTGATAATTGAAAGCAACTGTTCTAGCTTTTAACTTACCACCACCTGCATCTTCTAATCCTACTTTTGTAATGAAATCAGATGTGATATTTGCTAATGTTCCTTGTGCTGTTGCTGCTGCTTGTAATGGACCACCTATTAAACTTTCCATCGGTAGTGCTGAAAATTGACCTGCGACGCTCATAACTTTTCTCCTGTTTGTTTATATGTGTGAGTTACATCACATATAAATATTAAATTTTTAATTTTATTTAAGAAATTAATCCAGCTAACCAATATTTTAATTGATCTTTTGTCATAGATCCAACAGCTAATTCTGAATTACCATTTTTTCTAATCATTGACATTGCTGGAATACTTCTGACTCCGAATAAACCAGCTATTTCAGGTTCTTCTTCTATATTAACTTTATACATTTTTATTTTATTACTATATTCCGGTTCAACATCGTTGAGCACCTGCTCAAACATTCTACAAGGACCTCACCAATCAGCATAAAAATCTATAAAAATAGGTTTATCTGTAAGGTTTTTTCCCTCACTATATATTTTCATTAATTCTTGTTTTGTAAGTTTATTCATCACAATCACCATCATGTTCACAATCACAATGACAACCACAATGTTTTTTCCACTTATCTATTGGACATTCAGCAACGGCGTAATGTACTTTCACATTCATAAAACAACCACAATGTGTACATCTACCATCTTTTTTACCTGTATCTGGATTAGTTTCATCATAAAGTAGATGAGGACATTTCTTACAAATTTCCCATCTTCTCTCAGCCTCTTCTTGAGTTGTAATTGTTTGAGAACCTTTTAACCAAGCCTTTAAAGATTTCCAATGTGTTGTAGCTATATCGCGAACTTGTTGAGATGCTGGAGGAAGTTTTTGTTCTTCCTTCAACATCTCTTCAGTTTTTTCAATACACTTTATTTCTTCTTCAGTTGCTTCTCTATCCCTTGTAGGATTAGGCTTTAACATTTTTCCCCACAGCTTTTGGTGCTACTTTTTTAGGTGGCTTAGGTGCATCATTTAAAATTCGTGGTTTATTTGGTTGTACTATCACACCTAAATGAGATAGTAATTTATCCAACTTATTTTCTAACACTGTTAATCTATTATTTAACTGAGTCATATCTTGTCCACGTGCTCCTGCTGCTGGTGGTTGTTGACCTTGTTGTTGATTTCTCATCTGTTTAAATCTTTGAATAATTTGATCAGAAGGAATCAAATTTGGTAAATGATCATTTTCTTTTGCCCATTTATCATATTGTTTAGCCCATTTTTCTAAATCACTGTCACTTGATTGTGGTGTTGGTGCTGCTGGAGGTTCAGTTTTTGGTCTAGGCATTTCCAATATCTCGTCAGCTGTTTTAACATTCGGTAACTTATCATTTTTCTTTAACCACTCACCATATTCTTTTTTGAATTTATCTTCTTCTTCTTTTGATACATTCATTAAAGGTGGTTTTGGTGGAGGACCTGTTGGTCTAACTGGTTGAGGTATTTCCTCACCATTTGCCCATTTTTCGAGAATATCTTTTTCTCTAAATCCACATATTGAATTACCAGTTTCCGCATCAACCATCCATGGTGTTCCACATTGAACATTATATTTTTTAACTAGTTCATCTTTAATTTTTCTATTTGTTTCATCTGCTAGATCTAATTTTAAAATTTCAGAATATTTACCTTCTTTATTAATTTCATCAATTAGTGGTTCTGTTTTTTTACACCAACCACATCCTTGTGAATAAAAATAATATAAGGTAGGATCTTTTTTAACATTAGATTTTGCATTTTTATTAGATTTGTTTTTGCTCATAACCTATTTTCTCCTATAAGATTTTTGTGTATTGAATATAACAATTTCATATATAAATATATATAAATATTTAAAAAGCACTATTTTTTTTATATATTTACAATTTTGTATATCCTTGTATTTATTTTTGACAATCCTTCAGAATTTGTTACCATCAACATATTCTGAAAATTTTCCCATGGTATCATAAACTTTTCATCTAAAACACCATTATTTAAATTTTTGATACATTCATTTAATGCATTAATTGTATATAATGTATTTGAATGTTTTTTTCTATGTAAAGATATTGTTCCTTTTACTGCTCCATAATCAATACCTTTTTGTGTATCCACATTGTATGTACATATTAATTCATTTGTATTATCTTCATTTTGTAATACATATATTCTATCAAAAACAATTGTATAAGTAGAAGTTATACTAGAAATAGTTTCTTCTATATCTTTTTTAGTTGTAAATGTACATAGTAATTGTGTTTTCATATTATTTCCTAAATGCTCCAAGTATATCTGACCAATCTTTTGTTACTAATTTATAATCAGATGTTGTATCTGGAAATCCTACCATTTGTCCTTGTTTCCATCTAAATATAATTTTAATTGTTCCAACAGCACCAGTTTCTTGTGTTCCTACATGTAAATAAAAATCATAACCACTACCACTTCCTTCTGTTTCATAATCAGCTATAAAATCTTCAGGTTTCATTTTTTTATTATATAAATCTTCACTTGGTATAAACCAAAATGTTTTGCCAGCTTTAGCTGCATAAAAGAGACTTGTTTTACCAACACTCAATTGTCTTTTAAATAAATCGTGTAAACCTAATCTTATTTGATGATCGTATTTATCAGAAAATTCATTAAATATATTATCAAAATGTTTATCTCTTTTTTCATTCCATTCTTTTCCATATTGATATAATTTTCTACAAAAATCCCTAAATTTTGTTTTCTTTATTTGAGTTCCAAGTGCTATATTTAAAACTTCCAATTCTTCTTTAGTTAGATTCTCCTTTTGAAATTCATCCCAAGTTTTTTTAACATGTTTACTGAATATACTTCTTGCCTCATCTTTATTATCACCTTTTAATTTACTTTCAAAATCTTTTTCTACTAATGACACCCAATCAACTGTCATAGCATCCCAATGTTTTTTATATGTTTTTAAGAAATACGCAGGATTGATATTAGGTAAACCTAACGCGTTAAAAAATGTATTAACTGTTAAGTTTTTTAATTGCCCTTTTCCTTTTTTTAAAGATATACCAACATCACCATAACCAGAAAATTTGGCACCAATATCACCAGCTCCATATATCGATTTATCATTAGTTGGACCTGTCCATATCACAGGTTTACTAGCTTTCCCAAGTCGTTTTACTATTTCATTACCAACCTTAATAGCGTCCGAAACTACTCCAGATGAAGGTGTTTTTGATGCATCAAAAAATGAAACACCTTTTGAATCTATATAAACTTTATCATTTAAATTTTTAACTAATGAAGCACTACTACCTTTACCAGCAAAAACTATTCCTTTTTTAAACCATTTCTCTACATCTTTCCCTGTTTTAAAAGGTCCTTTTCCCCCACCTACTATTATACCTGTTATTACTTCATGATAAAATGTAGTATCATTTGTGTCACCTTTTTTTTCTGAAATAACTGGTTTTTCACCTCTCAAATTTCTTAATAATCCATCAACAAATTGATGTGGAAATTTTCTTTCTTTTAAAAGATGTTTAAGTTCAATTAAATGTAAGGGATTAGTCCAATCTAATATCCCTGATTCAATACGCCAAGACCATTCTCTAACTAATTTTTTTGGTAAGAATTCTGCCATTATAACCTCTCTGTAATATCTTTCATTTCACCATAATTTAAACCCATCTTTGATTTGGTGTAATGTTTATTCTCTTCTAAAATATTTTTAATTTCTGTCAAAGTTTCTACTCCATCTTGGTTAGAAAAATCAAATAAGAAACTATCATATCCATATAATACTAATTTTGTTCTCTTACTTAATAAATAGTTTTGAATTGATAAAATCTTTTTTATATTAGATTCTGTTTCATATGCCTGAATTAAATAATTAAATACTTTATTCCTATTTAAATCATCATAATTACCATATATAATCTTCCTCTTATAAATATCAGTAAAGACACAATTATGTGTATTTATTTGATTCCATTTTGAATTAATATAATCATATGTTTTATCAAAAAATGGTACTTTTTCTCTTGTTTCTTTATCAATTCCACCATATAGTAACTTAAAACTTCTTTGTTTTGATTCTTCATATGAACAACCATAGTGTTCTGCAAGGTGTTGGTGTACTGAATCTTTACCAAAATCGTAATCAATCAAATCACCAATCAACCTTAAATGATATGCATCAAAATCAAATTCTACAAGATAGTCATTTTCAGGTATAAATGCTTTTCTTTTTTCAGATGGTAATGCTGCAAAATTAACTGTACCAAATGAATTACTTGGACGACCTGTTGTTGTCCATAGGTTATAATTAGTATATAACTTACCATCCGATATATGTTTCTTTACTCTCATATCAAATATATCACATACATCATCTGAAACCTTAATACCATTTCTTTCAATTGAACCGAAAGCTTTAATAGCATCATTCATATATTCATCATTTTGGCCTGTATATGCTCTAGACATTTTCTTATAAACCTCACTACAATACTCATTATGTTTGCATAATGGTACAATCTCATTGAGTTTTTTTACATTGTAGTACTTGTTACTCAAGAAATCTATTGCATTATTACGAATATTTCCATCAAATGGTGTACCATCTTCATTCCACCAAATAAAATTTTTATCTACAACATCTTCAAATTCATAGAAATGATCCAATAATTTTTTATCAGGTGTCATAATCAAATTTTTATTCAACCACTTATAATCTTCCATAAATTTATTTGAATCAGGATGTTTTTGAATTATAAAGAATGGTGGATCTGCAGATTCTGGTTGACACCAAAGAGCTGATAAACCATTGTTTTTATGTAATGGATGTAAATTAGGATCTGAAAATATTGGTATAACCGTATACATCGTATATTAATATATAACCTTTTTATGAATAAAACAACGTTTTTTTATTTAAATTTCTGATGATGCTATTAACTTTCTATCCCATTTGCCACCATGGCCATCATACCAATTAAGTGCATTTTCAATTCTACCATACATCCAAAGTGGTAAACCTATTGGAACTACAACCCAATCATGTCCAATAATAAATAGATAATATTCTTCATTGGGATGTACCACCACATTCCATAAACATGTGTGCATATCTAAACCAGCATTTCCTTTGAATAATTTAAAATTTCCATGATTATAAGTATGCATACTACAATGTATTTTGCCAGGACCTGCTACACTAGAATAATTTGCTGCAAATTCTATATTAAATTTATTATTCTTTGAAAATACAGGATTAAGACCCAAACCTAATGAATCAGGTAATGGAACTCCAAATTGTTGTGGTATAGATTCATAAAAGGAAACTGCTTGTCCTTGTTGTACAGTACCATTCACACCAAATATAAATTTATTATCCCCCTTACCCCAAAATTCATAAGAATTTCCTATATTACTTCTAGTATCCCATTTTGGTATCTCTATATATTTCCAATTTTTACCATCTACAGGAGTTCTTAAATGTTTACACAATGCAAATTTATTACTAGAAATATTTTTAAATTTTAAAATATATTGTATTGATGATGGTGATGTAAAACCCCCCATTCTTTCCAATTTAAGATATTTCATATTTTTAATTAAACTTTCTGCAGTAATTCCTTGACTATTTTCTATAACATAATCATCGATTCTAAGTCCTAGTTCTTTAAGTAATTTTTTAGAAATTATTAAATTATCTGGTGGTCTTAATTTTTGTTTATTCATAGTAATCTTACCACCTGTATCTGTGATATTATTTGATTGATTAAATATAACATTATAATCTGATCTAATACGCATAACAGATTCTATTTCAGTTGTCCATCCACCATTATCTATCCTATGATTTACTTTTGTTACTTGAAAAAATACTAATTGAGCATATCTACCAGGTAAATAATCTACTCTAAATACATCACCATTATGTAATCCAGAAATACCATGTATAGATAAATTTAAAGTTATTGGCATTATATTAGATAATCTATTATTACCAAAAAAATCATTTTTAGCCATTAATTTATAAAATTCACCTAATTCAGTAACAAGAGTATAATAATTGTCATATTCTTCATCTTCTATCGTACTTAATGGATTTTCATGTTTACTTTCTTCATCTAAATCCTCATCAAAATTATTAGCTTTATTATAAGCTTTTGTGTATGAATCTTTCATACTATTATTACTGTCACTATAACTAAAATTTTTCCTTATTGCTGATAGTTTACTTTTAACTGTAGAATTTGAATTTCCAAAAATTAAATCTTTTTTAACAAGTGCTCCCATTCTTACAATATCTTCACTTTCATTATTATTTGTAATTCTTTCTAATGTATCTCCAGCCAAATTAGGTAAATAACTAAATCCAAATTGAGGTTGATTTACATCCATATTCAGAATATATAAACTTAACTGATTAGCTAAACTAGCATCATATGGAAATAATTCATCTTCTGGATTTGAACCTTGTATAGCTATCATATTTTGTAAACCATTTTTAGGTGTTGATAATCCCAAATCAAAGTTTTTAACAATCGATTCTGGAGAGCCTGGTGAAAACATTAACATTTTATCATAATAATTTGCAGAAGTTTCAGCTGCTATTTCTATTCTATTTCTATCTATTATTGAAAGTTGTGTATCTGATTTACTGGGAGTATATAATGATAAATTTAAAATATGCATTGAATCTTCATTTATAGAATCTAAAATTTCTACTAATGCTGCTTCAACACTATCATGTATCATAAATGAATCTTTAACTAATTGTAAATTAACATATAATTCTCGTATAGGGATTCTATCTTTAGCTCTATCATATGCTGACCAAGTATCTGGTGCATCAGATGATGCATCAGTAATTACATTAACATCCGTAGGAGCATCAGGATGTAATTGAGCATCATCAGGTTCTTGTTGTTTTGGTGGTTTATCTATATATTTACCCTTTTCATCCTTTCTATCATTAGGAACTTTATCTCTATAGGTATTATATGAATCGTTATATGAATTTCCTGGTATAAAATATTTAGGTATAGATCCTAAACTTCCGTGTCTTTGAGCTCGTGATAATAATTTTGAATAACCACAAAATGAATTAGATGAATCAAATTTTACTGCAAAATTTTTATCTTTATCTATATCTTCAGTATGACCTATTGCTAATGAATTATTTAAAATAAAATCTTCAAGTAAACCTATCTTTATAAATAATTTTGTAGAATCAGAATCAGGTTTATATACACCAGATGATTTATCATCGTCTTTTACAGCAACTGCAGTTGCTCTTCCACCCCAATAAAAAACACCAGACTTCTCACTTTCTTGACCTGGTACAAGTGTTGTAACATTAATAGATGATAATTGTTGTGCTGCAAATATCCTAGAAAGTTCATTATAATCTGCAATATCTGTTACAGAATAAGTTGAAGATGGATTAACAAATTTCTTACCAAAATGTGCTGCTGCAAAATTAACTATTTCTGTATCTATTGTTGAAAAAAATCTTTCTTTTATAGATGTTGTTTCATTATGAGATCCCATTAAAGCTGCATTTCCAGATTTAACTGTTAAACTACATTCATAAGAACCATTTTCTCTCAATTTGGATGTATAATCTGTAACTCTTCCTATAATAACTTCTAAATTATTATCAGAATTTTCTATAATACCATTATCACCAAATATAATTTCTTCTAAATCAGCTCCACCTTCAACTTCTGATTGTTGGATTACTAAACTTGGAGCATATAAAAGTTCTTCACTTGCTAAATCCCAACCAAAATCAATAAATATTAAAGCTCCTGGTCTTAAAAAATATCTACTATAAATTGCATCAAAATCATGAATATTTCCAACTATAAAATTAACAGTAGTACTTTTAAGTAATCCTAAAGAACCTTGTTGTTGAGATGAAACACTTGTTATTCCAGATTGTGGTGCTAAATGTTCATTCTGATCTAAACCTCCTGGTACAGGTGTCATTGGGGAAGTTATAGGCCTTTTAGTTAATATCTCTTCTTCATTTGTACCTAATGCATATATTTTTCTACCTATAGGTATAGTTTTTGTTTTTGAAGGTTGGGATGCAGAATCAGGTCCTGGAATATCAGGACTACCCCAATCAGAAAATGCTTCGAGGTTCTTCCCTAACGAACGTGAAGTTTTCTTTGTTTTACTATTTATATTACTTTTATGTTGTGATAATTCTCTTTTGAATTCTTTTGGATCTTTTTCAATTTTCATTTTAGGTTCTACAGCAGTCCACATTCGAGCAAAAGATGTTTTAGAACTCAATTCTGCTGCACCACCAAAATTAGTTCTAATTTCGGTATCTATACTTTCTAAAGCTTCTGGACTACCTTCAGCTAATTTCTGTAGATTTTTTATTTTTTGTTTTACTTTTAAATCTACATCTGATCCAAATATTCTTTTACGTACAAGACCCATTATTATATAACTCCCACTTTAAAATGCAGTTGCATCATTAACATTTATTGGTATCCTTAATCTTATTCCAGGTTCTACATTCATAGTATTTAAATTATTTACATGAGCTATAAACCACCAATGTCTTGATGAACCATAATATTGATAGGCTAAATTATCCAATCTGTCTCCAGCTTGAGTTATAACAAAATAATCTGTATTCTTTTCCGGCACTACCCCATATAAAGTTGTTGTATATCGCAAAAAAGTTCCAGTTCTTACTTCTTTATTATCAGAAAAATGTTTTTTTATTGTTGTATTTGAATATCTTTTTTTCATTTATTAAATTCTCCAAACTTAAACTACATTTGTTCCAGAATAACCATAAAAACCAGTATTCTTTTCAGGAGGAGTATCGTGTATAACTTGATAACTTACAGTAGCTACTACATGTTTAGGTACTCTCTGTCCTTTTCTATATTCCCATGGTGATGTTTCTGGTACAGAATAACTTAAACTTTTAAGAAAACCTAAAACATCATTTTTACTTGGTAATATTTCTGCTTCTTCTTCAGTAGTGTGTCTCCCAAATAATTCACCTATTCTTAATCTTGTAAGTGGTGGTTTCATTCTATATTTACCAGCACTACCCACTCTAGATGAATATGTATTTGGTCCACCTGTAGTATTTATCATATAATCAGGTGCATATTCTGGATAACATAAAGATGTTAATCTTCTCATTTTACTATAAATAGCGTCTAATTCTAAAGCTGATTGTGCAAATAATTTTAATGAAAAATCTATTGTTCTTTCAGTTCTTTCATAAATATAAACTGGTTCACTTCTACCAACATAATTTTCTGAAGCCCATGATGGTGACAATTGTTCAGTTAATCCTTCTATAGAAGCTCTAAATATTATATAAGTATTATCTCTTAAATCATAAAAATAAAAAGGCATTCCATATTGTTCACTTTCTACAAAATTATCTTCACCATACACATTTAAACTTTTAAATCCTGGAACCATTCCTATCGTTGTATGTAAATCACCACCATTTTGTTGATCCATATTTTGTGGATAATATGGTGCACCATTCCAATACTTTTTACCTATTGTTGCATAAGGTCCTATTTGAACATTTTCTTCAATTGCTTCTTCAGTATTATTACCAGGATGCACTTTCCTTTGTGTAATTGTAGATGTTAATGATCTTGGTTGATTACCAACTAATTTACCTACTCCACCAAAATCCGAAATATTTACATCAAATGGATTTTGTAACTTCAAACCTGGTAATCTTAAAGATTCAATCGGATTTAAAGATTTTAAGTTAGATACAAAACCTGAAGCCATACCAGATAATTTTCCCTTAAATGGTGATATTTTTATTTTACCTAAAAAGTTACCAATTCCTTGGCCAATATTACCTATTACATTTCCAACTGCATTAGCTACACCTGATAAAAATCCTCCATCTCCCAATGAACTAAAATCTAAACCTCCAAATGAAGGTAGATTAAAATCTGGTAAACTAAAATTAAATTTTGGAAATAATTTAGATAATTTTATTTTATTACCAAAACCACTTAATTTTGGAAAATCAAAATCAGGTAAACCAAATCCACCAAAGCTCTCGTGAAGTTTTTTTATCCAATCATTCATATTTTGAAAATTTCCACCAAAACCACCAAGATTAAAATTACTCAAATCAATTAAAGGTAATTTACCAAGAAAAGATAAATTTAAACTTCCAACAAAATCTTTCATTTTACCAGAAAATTCTGGGTTTTTAAATTTTATATGTCCAGATCTCCACTCACGGAATGGATTTCTCAAATCAATATCAACAAAATTGTCAACTCCATGTTGATAAGTTGTATCTATAATTCCACCTGCTTTATTTTTATCACCTAAAACTTGGAAAGCTACACCTCTATATGGATTTTTATATTGTGTTTCACCAAAATAACTACCATCAGTTGAAACTTCTCCAGCATCTTGATCTGTTGGTACATTTGGTTTAAATAATTCAAAAACTTCATTTTGATATATTACATCTCTATCTTTAAAAGGATTTAGTTCATCAAATTCAGCTGATAAATTAATATTTGGAATTTTAATTCCAGGCATACCAATTTTATCAGCTAATTTATTAAATTTCTCTCCCAATCTTCCAAATTTATTTATTTGTGCATCAATAGCTAACACATCACCCCTTTGACTATTTATATAATAAACTGATGCATCATAAAAAGCACCTGATGTTAAAAGCATTGTACTAGGTATCTGAAATATATCACCTAAACTAGGATTGCTACCAAGAGCTGCTTGAAATAATGGATTAAAATTAACTAAATTCCAGGCACCTGTAGCAGCATTCCAATTACCACCCAAAACTGTAGTATCAGGTGATATATTACCAGAACTATCAGCTTCTGTTGCAAAATTAATATAAATATCAGATAAGGATGTTGTATCAAATGATGGTGTACCATCAATATTCAAATTTGAAGTATCAACAGACCACCATGGAACTGGTTCAACATCTGGACTTGTATCTACAGGATCATTACCTCCAGGACCTCTAGTTTGTGTTATTATAGGAGATGAATCAAGTTTCGTTTTTAATTTTTTTAATTTACCTGACTTTTTAACTAATTCGTTGCCTACTCTATCAAATTTAGTATACTCCGGTAATGCAGTATTATCCTCTGTTGCATGAATAGTTTTTCTCAAATTCTTAAACTTTGAAATATCACCAAATACACTTTTTAAATTTTTTAAAGCCAATTTAAATCTCCATTAAGATGCATTTTCTAATGCGTTTTGAGTAGATTTTTGAAATTCAGGGAAAACTGTTCCCCCAGATCCAAAATATTTTTTCATATCCTCTCTAAAACCTGTCATTTCTTCTTGTAATAATGCAACCTTTTCATCTAATGTTTTATCAAAAACACTTTGAACTTTAGTGTCACCTTCTGTTCCACCAGCAGCTTCACCACCTGGTTGATCTCCAACTGGTGCTGAAGGTAATAAACCAAACCATGACAAAGCCATTAAAGCTGGTAATGCAAATAAACCTGCAACTCCAACTAATGTTAAAGCTGCTGCTAATCCTGTTAAAGCTAAAGCTAATGCTCCTATTTTAAGTACCATACCAATACTTAAATTTTGTCCAATACTAACCAAAGAATCTGTTACAGATGTAAATAATGTACTCATACCTTCAAATAACATTTTCATACCTGAACCTATTTTTTCTATTGCAAATCCGATGGATGCTATAACAGCAGCAACTACTAATCCAACCCCTGCTATTGTTAACAATAATGGTATAGCAGCTGAACCTGTAGCAGCAAATTTAGCTAATCCTTTACCAGACTTCCCTATTATTTTACTCATAAGTTTTATTTTAAGTGCTGATGCTAAAGCTGAAACTCCTATAAATATCAAACCTGCTCCTAAAGCTACTAAAGCTATCTTTAATAAATCTGCACCTGTACTACTCTCTGCTGTAATTCCCATGAACTTTGCAAATCCACCGATTGCAGCTTGAATATTAGCACCTATCTTTTTTATAATATTATTTAATAATGTTATATTAGATATAGCATCTTTAGCTACTAATTCATCTATTTTCATATCTGTTAGTGCTGACATCTCATTTTTTGATTTACCTTGTAATCTAACAAATTTTGACATTTCAGCAACAGATACACCAAGAGCATCTGCCATAGCTTGTCGTTGCATAGGAAGTAATCTATTAAACTCAGCTTCACCACCAAGTTGAGTAAGTATATTTCTCATAGCTCCAGATATATCACCATTTAATGCTAAAACCCTAGCTCTTTGAAAACTTATTTGTTTGCCTAATAGAACACTTAATTCCATTTCTTTTGTTATAGAATTCTCAAAATCAAGTAAACCATCAGCTATCTTAGCTGCAGTATCTAAATTAATACCCAACTTTCTCGCTTGTATAGCCGCTTTTGATATATTTTCCCCACCTTGTTTTGCAAATTTAGCTACAGCTTCAGAAGCTTCTGCCATATCTTTCATAACAGTAGTTGGTATTAAACCTTCTTGTTTAGCCAATAAAGCTGTTTGTTTAGATAATATCACTGCTTGACTATCTGACAAGCCTAGCATTGTTTTTAATGTACCTAATAATTTAGCACCTTCTTGGTTAGTCAATCCCATCATTACAGAAAGTTCTGTAACTGAATTTAGTGTATCCTTTGAGCCTATTGCACTTACACCAAAATTATCTGCTAATTCTTGTAAACTATCACTCACATCAGATATATTTCTTCCAAGTTCAGCTGCTGATATATTAGCTTCTCTTAAATCCTGTGCAAAATCCGTTACACCTATAGCACCAAACTTTTCACCTATTTTATCAGTTGTTTTTGAAAATGTTAATAATAAAGCTAATGCAGCTGTTAAACCTACTACTAAGATACCACCTGGTTTTTTCATCGTTTCTGCTAATTGTTCACCTTTTGTAATTAAACCTCCCAATAAACTATCACCAGCCTCTTTTAATGTTTTATTTACATTTTCTTCAGCTTCCAATTTATCTTGTTTCATTTTCAAAAGATCTTTTTCCAACTGAAAAGAATCTGCTTGTACTGTATGTCCTATCTCTTTATAATAAGTTATTTTTTCTTCTAATTGAGATTGTATATCTGATAATTTATTTTGTTTTTCTGATCTACTCAAATTTTTCTCATCTACTGCAGCTATTTTTTGTAAAATATCTGTTCTCGATTGAAGTGTACTGGCAGAATTATCAAACTGTTCTTGTTCTTGATAAGATAATTTCAATATCTCTTTACGAAGTCTTATCTGTTCTTGTAATTCTTTATTTAATTTATTTGCCATTTTATTTTATTAAATCCGATAATTTAAATTTTGAAAGTTTAACTTTTTTCGTTTTGGGGCTCATTTTTTGACGTTCTTTATTCATCAAATCTTCAACTCGTTTTAATTGATTATTTAAAGATTTTATGTTAGATTTAAATTTTTTATTCTTTTTTATGGCAGGATATTTAACGAGGTATTTTCGTAATGTATCAAAAAATCCCTCTGATAATATATTCTTTTTATCCATATATGAGTTTTTCATTAGATCTCCCCGTAGCTACTCATATATAAATATAAGATTATCCAATTTATTTCAATGTTATCTGCCTATATTAGGTTTTGATAAACCAGGCTTTTTAGATTGGGATTTTTTTATTTCGGATTCTTCTTCTTTTTTAGTATCTATCAATTTTTTAAGATAAAATCTTCTTAAATACACGGGCATATTATACACATCAGTATGTGTAAATCCACCTCCACCAGCATAAACTAAACTGAATATTTCACTATGTATTTCAGGTTTATGTTGTGGTTTGTGGCCAAAAAAAGTTAACCGTCATTGGTATATCTACCTTGACGGATTCTCCTCCCATATCTATTTCTTGTGATAAATCTATATCTGGTGCAATTCTTGCCATTTCTTGTCTTAATGACAAAGAATCTTTTGATAACATATTATCAACGAAACTGTTAATTGTCACCCTTTCTGTTTCACCGTCCACAGATAGTAAGGCGTGTTTAATTCGTGTTGTTACTTCAGCTGATTGACCTATTTTCTTTCTTGATTCTAATTCTGTATTTATAATTTTTTCTTCTTTACCAGTTAATAATTTATAAGTTACTTTTACTTTTGTTACTGGTAATTCAAATTCAAATTCATTATTAGAATAATCAATATCAGAAACTAAATCTTTGAAATTACATGATGATAAATCAAACTCGTGTTTATAAACTTCCATTGTTTCTGGATGCATAACTTCAGCAACATACTCTGAACCATAGGCTAGTATTCTAGCTGCAACCATAACTGCATTCTTATCACCTAATATTAAATCTTCACATTTAACACCTTTACTGATAATTAAAGATTCTAATAATTTATCTAATACTACACCTTTTTTAATAAGATTCTGTGATGTAAGAATATCTTCTTCTCTTGCAGTCATATATTTAATTTCAAGTTTACCACTTGCAAGTGGTGAACCTTTTGGATATACTTTACCACCACTTGGTAAATCTATCACTTCACTTGGAAATTTATTTTCTTTTTTTTGTTCTGCCATTATAACCTCCGATTATTTTGATTCAGAAACAGATGCTTGTCTGTATGATGTAACTAATTTTTTAATCTCACCTAAAGATTTTCTAGCTCTACCACCAGCGGCTTTTACACCTTTTTCTTCAAATTTTCTATGATTTTCTTGAAAGTCTTCAAATAAATCGTTAATTGTATTATATAGTTCATTACTATTTGCCATTTTTTCTCTCCTATACTTCGGTTGCTCTTCTATACCAACCGTAATAAAATTTTTCTTGTTCTGGTTTCTTTGTTACTAAATCTGAATAATATTTAACACGATAAGCTCTTACTCTTTCAGTTTCTATACCTTTTAATGCCTTTAAAGTAGCTGGTCCCATTCCACCATCTACATCTATTCCTCTACCCTTACTATTAGCAGCTCTCTGTAGTATTTTTACAGCAGTTCTTCTACCCATATTTACACACATATCAAAAAATATATGCCATAAATTCTGTGGTAAGGATTCGACACGATTTTTATCCCAATAATCGTCTTTATAGATTTGTTTAGCTTTTTCCTCTGTGAGTTCTTTAATGTTTAATTCTGGATAAAATCGTTTGGTGATCCCATATTTGGTTTCACCACCTAAATCATTGGGATCATTAACATAACCACCTTCGTGTTCTAAAACTTGTTCTATTATTTCGTTGAATGTTTTCATATAACCTCATATATAAATATATATAAAAATAAAAAACCCCCAATAAATTATTGAGGGCTTTAATAATATTATAATAACTTATTAATTAGAATTGAAGGATAGCGTAATCGTATTTCAATGTTAATGTAATTTCAGCAGGATCACTAGTTCCCCAGTCAAAATCACCAAAATTAGCATTTTCAATAAAACAACCTTTTAATGTCCATTCTTCTACCATATCACCAACTGGACCTAAAATATTAAATGTTACATCTTTTTTATAAAAATCTGAATATCCATCTCTACCTGTTACTGATTCGTGTGATAATCTTACCCACTCCATAACTGATTGTGCTCCTGATGGAACAATTGGATCATAAAGGGTTACCTCAATTGGTTGCCATTTTCCTTTACCTTTTAAATATCTTGTAACATTCATATGTTCCATAGTAACTTCATCAAATTGAATTTGAGGTCTATTCATAGCTTTTATAATGTAACTAGGAATTCCATCTATATTCATTATAAATCTATTCTTAACCTTTGGTTCAAATTGAGTGAACATTATGTCATTTGGACTTATAAGTTCTGCCATTTCTTTTCTCCTAAAATCTTTCTAATTAAAATTTTATGTCTTCACATATAAATATAATTAAATGGTAAAAAAGAGCCAATATTATTAAATATATTGGCTCTTTATTAAACTATTATTCTGGGAATGTAGCCCCTGTAGGTTGTACTGTGAAATCTAATACAACAAACTCAGCAGTTCTTGTAGGTTGTAAGAATAATTGTCCATAAAGGATATTCCTATCTACAACAT